>ERZ1034687.18-NODE-18-length-98496-cov-65.290641_pt1 | contig 98496 bp, 113 predicted proteins | sample MGYA00520704_ERZ1034687 | MGnify/ENA primary metagenome ERZ1034687 (study PRJEB33766, sample SAMN09781762) | gut metagenome | biome: gut microbiome | host: Homo sapiens | place: Madagascar | study: EMG produced TPA metagenomics assembly of the PRJNA485056 data set... | reverse complement strand
GGATAATATGTTTGATGTGTTATATAACAATATAACCTCAAACCAAGCACCAGGATTGAATGCTTATGAAAAGAGTGTCTTCCTTACTAAGGGACAGGATGAAATTCTCAAAAATTACTTTAATCCTAAGAGCAAAGGTAATACTACTCAAGATGGCTTTGATGAAAATGCAAAGAGACAGGTAGATTTCTCTATGCTTACCTCTGTAGAGACAAAGAGTTCTGACTTTGAAAATCCTCTCTTTGACACTAGGGAAAACACAAAGAGTGTAGGATTGCCTTCAAAGCTTATGTTTGCCATCAATGAAGTTGTTGAAGTTATGAGGGATACCAAAAAGGTTATCTTGCAGGTAATCCCAATTAAGTTTGATGAATATTCAAGATTGATGTGCAAGCCTTACAAGAGACCTTTGAAGTATCAGGCATGGAGACTTACTAATAACAATACCTCTAATAAGGCTGATATTGTAATAGGTCCTTCAGACATACTTACTAAATATACTATCAGATATGTAAGAAGACCTAATCCTATCATTGTGTCAAACCTTGATGGTTTAACCATTGAAGGTAAGAGTACTGCCTGTGAATGTGAGTTAGACCCAATTCTTCATGAAGAGATTCTTCAGAGGGCAGTAGAACTTGCTAAGGTAGCATGGACTAATACAGGACAGGATAACTTACAGCCTGTAATGCAGGCAGGTCAGAGAAGTGAATAACAATATAAATATTAAGAGATATGACCAATTCAGAATTTAGTGATAGCTTTTCAACTTTACTCAATAGCTACAATACTCAGGCTCAGTTTGGTGAACAGTCATCAAAGAGAGAGATAGTATTGGATGAGTATGAGAAATCTGTACTTCTCACCCAGGCTCAGGATATTGTTGTCAAGTCTTATTTTGATGGTACATTGAATCAGCAGAGACAAGGATTTGATGATTCTACAAGGAGACAGGTTGATTTTAGCTCTCTTATCAAAGTGGCAACTCTTACAGCTTCTGAGGATAATTCTTCTGTATTTGATGACAGGGGTATCATCTATGACCTTCCTAAGAGAGAAGGCAGAAGCGGCGCCGCTTCTGCTGAGGTATTGTTTATCCTTAATGAAAAACTCACCTTTACTCCAACAGCAAAGGAAAAGGCTTCAAAGGATTTTGTTATTGTACCAATCAACTATAAGGAATATGACAGAGAGATGTCCAAACCTTATGCTCAACCTTTGAAAAAGCAGGCATGGAGATTATTTCAGAATAGTGCTACAGGCTTTGACTTGAAGACAGAGCTTATTCCTAGATGGAATTATAAGGAAGCCAAGGATAAGGAAGAAGGCACATTTGTATATAAGATAAGGTATATTAAGAGACCACAGCCTATCATCTTGGAAAATCTTCCAAATGAATTGAATATTGATGGAGAATCAGAGGAATCACCTTGTGAGTTAAATCCTATTCTTCACTCAGATATTCTTAATAAGGCTGTAGAATTGGCAATCAGTACTAGAGGTGGTGCAGTAGCACAGCCAACACAGAATAATCAAAATAGGCAGTAAGTATGGAAAGAGAAGAGTTTTCAAATGGTTTTGATGTGCTAGTCAATAGCTATAAGAGGTTTAAGGACTTTGATAAGCAGGAACTTTTGGACAGTATAGAGTTCAATGAATATGAGAAGTCTTTATTCTTGACTAAGGCACAGGAAGAATTGGTCACTAGTCTTTATAATGGTAAGAATCCTTATGGAGACTCTTTTGAGAGTACAGAAGAAACAAGAAGATATTTATCTAATCTTGTTGCAGAGAAGTACTTAAAGCCTATAACTAATACAAGTGGTACTCCATTGGGAATTACAAGTACTTCTACCTTCTTTACTCTTCCTGAGGACTTATGGTTCATAACCTTGGAATCAGTAATAACCAGTAATAGTAAATGCAGAAACGAGGTATATATCAAGGTTTATCCTACTAAACAGGATGAATATCTGAGTATCAAGGACAATCCTTTCAGGGGAGCTAATGATAGAAGGGCTTTAAGACTAGACCTTTCTGAAGGTAATGTAGAGATTATCTGTAAATACATGATAGACGCATATTATGTCAGATATATCAAGAAGGTTCCACCTACCATTCTGGAAGACTTACCTAATGAATTGACCATTGAAGGAAAAAATGAAGCTAGTGACTGTATATTGCATGAAGCTCTTCATCAGAAGATTCTAGAGAGAGCAGTACAGATAGCTCTTCAGAGTAAAGGTTATAATTTTGAGAAAGAAAATAGAGATAATTAAAGCCTATCTACATTGATAGGATATGTTTAATTTAATTTTTAAATAAAATGAGTGTTACAAGTTTGAGACAGAACAGACAGTTCTATGTAGCAAATAAGTTGGTTACAGGTACAACAGCACTGGCTAACAAGGGTGAAATCAAGGTAAAGAGTATTGGTGACATCGAGAAGGAAGTTTACTTTGAGGTTCTTGGTCCTGATACTGTTCTTAAGAGTGATTACATCCAGGTAAAGAACATCACAGCTGCTAAGGCTATTAAGGCTGTTGACATGGAGACTCCAATGAAGAAGGTATTGGTTACCTTGGATTCAAGTGTAAATGGTGGTGCTCCTGTTGTAGGTCAGGATTATATCCTCCGCATTAACCTCCGTCAGTTCTATGGTATGAGTGACCAGGATCAGTACTTTAAGGATGCTGCTGTACGTGCAGTTAAGGGTATGACTACTAAGCAGTTTTATGAAGCAATGGAGAAAGCTCTTGACCTTTGCTTCTCTCGTGAAGTAGGTGCAAATGCAAAGAGCAATCCTTATCTTACATTCAGTTCCAGTGCAGCAGGTCTTGTTATTGAGGAGAAGCCACAGTCTTGGCATCTTGGTACAGAAGCACAGGAGAGGGTATACTTTGATGTAGTTCCTACTACTATTTATTGTGATGGTGCTGACCTTATCTGGGGCAGTGTTGCTGAGCAGACTCCTGCAACTAAGATTGGTAATGGCAAGAAGATTGCTGACCTTGAGTACTTCCTTTTGGGTGAGCGTGGTGACCAGTATAGAAAGATTGGTTGGCCTAATGATGTAGAGACAGTAGGTATGGTAGATCCTGATAAGACCTATGATGTCTTTGAGATTCATTATGCTTTCACTGATACTGGTGTAAATAGCTACAGGTCAGAGAAGGATATTACCATTGCTGTTCCTACAGCAGTAAAGACATCTACTGATGGTGGTGGTGCTGATTATACTGTCATCAATACTATCATTGGTGCGTTTAATACAGCAACAGGTCTTAATGTTGCTTCATTAAAGTAGAGACTTTGAAATACTTGTCAAAATAATAAGAGGGATTGGGGAAAAGATATCTCTTCTCCCTCTTTTTATACTTAAATAGCTATGGTAATTAATCCTAATATACTCAAGAAGATAAAGTCAATAGCCTTTACATCCTATGAACCCTCTTCTACTAATGTACTATGGGCAAAGCCTGAAAATGGGCTATTTGCTTTTTATCTATTTTTAAATGATAAATGGGAATCAGTAGAGTCATCTTCTTCTGTTGAGATTCCATCTATTTCGGTATATTTAAGTGCTTTTATTAATGACGTTGGCTACATTACTGGAGAAGATATTCAAAAGGATGCTGCTACAACAGAAGATATAAAAAAATTATTTCAATGACAGAATCAGATAAAAAAAAGATAATTCTTCTCGGACAGCTCTCTGAGTTTAAGAATTTGCTTAATACTAACATTAGTACAATCAGCAGTAAGGTTACTGCTCTTGAAAAATTGATAGAAAGTAACTCTGATGGTGCTATCAATAAATTTAATGAAATTGTAAGCTTCCTTGCAAACATCACAGATGATAAGACATTGCAGGGAATAATTAGTGATATCAGTACTCAAATTGCAGCTAAATATACTAAGCCAACTGGTGGTATCCCTAAAACAGATTTAGCATCTGATGTCCAGTCTGCTTTGACTAAAGCTAATTCAGCTATTCAAAGTCATCAGGATATCAGTGGTAAAGCAGATAAAGCTACAACCCTTGCAGGATATGGCATTACTGATGCTAAGATTGCTAATGGTATCATTACATTGGGAAGCAAGACTATTGTACCTATAACTCAGCACCAGGATATTTCTGGTAAAGTAGATAAAATTACAGGAAAGGGACTTTCTACCAATGATTATACTGCTGCTGATAAGGCTAAAGTTGATGCCTTAGTATATGCAACCACTGAAGACATAAATGCTTTATTCTCATAAAAGGAGGTTTGTATGACAGAAAGTGATAAGAAGAAAATTATTAGGTTAGGTGAATTACTGACTCTAAATGATTTACAGGAATGCTTGTTATCAAAGCTTTCTGTACTTATGTTCCTAATTACTATTACTAATGGTGCTACCGTTTCAATGATAACCAATGATGAATGGAAGGTAGTATGTACAGATAGTGAAGACAGAGTGTTATTTGGTGTAAAGCAGGATGGTTCTTGGGAGTTGAATGCTAACTTAGATGAGATTATAGATAGTATCATAGCTTCCTATATCAGCACAGCAGAGTCAACAACTTAAAAGTTTATTATTATGGTAATATTTGATCAACTCAGAATTTCAGATGATGGTAAGAGAATGTATATTAATGCCCACGTAAACAAGGCTGATTACTTCAATGATATATACATTGATTCCATCATTATTCAGACAGCAGATAAAGTATCTGAAACAGATCCTGGACTTCCTACATCTGATTATGTTTATATAAAGAAAGCTGAAGAGAATGCTAAGGAACTAAACTTAGTTCTCGAAGCTTCTGACTTATCTAGGTCTTGGGAGTCAGACCCTAATGCTATTGCTTTTGGTAGAGGAGATATGAGCAATACTTTATTCTTTGTCTATATTAAATGTAAAGGTACTCCAGGTTCCTGCACTCCTTGCAGACTTGATGAAGAAACTACTCTTGGTGTAGTGTTTGATGAGAATGTCTTGCACCAGAGAGTAATGGACTATACAAAGGAGTTAGTAGCAGATTGCAATGTTCCTACAGCATTTATTGATTTCATTCTTCTATGGAATGCATTTAAGTCAGCAATAGAGACAGAGCATTATATTCCTGCCATCAAGTTCTACAATATGCTGTTTGATGAAGTAGGAAAATCCTGTCAGAGTAGAACAATTAAAACTTGTGGGTGTAATGGGTGATATATTGTTAGAAGCATTGACTAAGTACTACCATGCTCTGGAAGTAAAAGGTTATATGTCAAAGGTTCATAGTACAAAGCTATTGGTATTGGCTTTCTATTGGGATTTTATGTATAATGACTACAGAGCATTGCTTAGTAAGAAAGATTATCGTCTTATAGAAAGAGCCTTAGACTGTATCTATGGGACTAATTGTTTAATACCTTATCCAGATTATTTGAAGATGGGAAAATTACGTTTAGGTGATATGACAGAGATGGCTCAAAGAGTCAAGACTCTTGAAGAGACAGAAGTAGTTAAGGTTATTCATGACCTTGATAGTGTAAATAGTGACCCTCAGTCTGATATAGTTATTATGGCTGAGGAGTAATAATGAATAAGAGGTTTACTTAAATCAGTAAATAGTTTCTTTAATATGGCTCAGAGGTTAGTTAAAAAGTACTACCTTTGAGCCATAATTAATAATAAGAGAATATGTTAGTAAAAGAAATTGTTTATATGGTCTTGGACTTAGCAAAAGCTGCTACTTCTGATGATAGTTTTTGGACGGAAGATCATGTTATCTTTCTGTTGAAGAAGTATAGAAGTTTCTTAATAAAGAAAGAGCAGGAGAAGCAGAGAGCTACTACTGATATAGCCTCTGAGTTTGAATATCAGCAGATATGCCTGGACTTAGAGAAAGTACCAGCTATAGATGGAGAACCTTGTACTGGAGGATATTATCTCAGAACAACCAAGAAGATTCCTAAGATTCTAGAGGATAATCAGCCTAGAGTATATCCTATTGACTTCTATCAGGGAATCAATATCAGCTATGTTCCTAGGGATAGGATGAGGTATGTAGGTACCAATAAGTTCTTACAGAATATCATTTATGTTTCATTGGGTCCAGATTTACATCTATATCTCAATAGCAGTAATCCTCAGTTCCTATACCTAAAGAAGTTAAGAATGAGTGCAGTCTTTGAAGACTTTGATGAAATGGCTAACTACCTTTGTGATGATGATGGTAGCTCTATGGTTTGTGATGCTATGGATGAAGTATTTCCTATAAGAGAATACCTAGTTCCTACATTGATGGAACTGGTAGTCAAGGAACTTACATCTGCTAAGTACCAACCTGTAGATGATAAAAATAATGCCAGTGATGATATGTCAAAGGTATCAACTAAACAGAGTTAAGGATGGAGTATAAGGAATTTGAGAAGGCTTTGCATGACAGAACTCTTCCTAGAGATGTTAAGATTACTAACTCATGGGGTGTATATGACAGTTATAAGTATATACGCAAACACCAATGGTATGATATAGGCAGACCTTTGAAGGAACATGAATTCTATAGTATTATCAGAGGAGTTAATGACTTGCTGGCTGAAGATATTGCCAATGGTAAGGAAGTCACATTTCCTAGTAGAATGGGAGGCTTGGAGCTTAGAAAGATACAGAGTGGGGTGAGCATTGTAGATGGAAAGCTTAAGAATACTTATCCTATAGACTGGTTAAGAACTACAAGACTTTGGTTTGAGGACTTGGAAGCAAGGAATAACAAGACTCTTCTTAGGAATGAGACAAAGTATATATATCATGTAAAGTATAATAAGTTCTGTGCCAACTACACTAACCAATGCTTCTATGAGTTTAAACTCAATAGGTTCATCAAACTGGCACTCAAAGAGAATATTAATAAAGGAAAAATAGATACACTATGGTAACAAATATACAATATACTAACATTAGAAGAGTATTGGATGATATTACTGAGCATCCTCTTCTAAGGGATGTAACTCTGGAGCAGGTAATCAGACATACTGTCAGATTTGTATCCCTACATGGCTATCCTCAGCTTTATCAGGATAAGATAGATACTGTAGATATCAAGGACTTTAGGGGGCTTCTTCCCTGTGATTTGATTTCCATTATTCAGGTGAAGGATATTGGTGCTAATGTATGTCTCAGAGCTATGACAGATACTTTTACTCCTGGGTTAAGACCTAAGCCAGACAAAAGAGAGCAGCCTAAAAATTTACTGAATAATATGAAGCCTCCAGTAGATATTTATATTCCCCCTATACAAGAATATAGAGAAGAACCTGCATTCAAGACCCAAGGGAGAATTATCTTTACTTCTTTCCAAGAAGGTAGGGTAGAGATTGCTTATAAAGCTATTCCTGTAGATGAAGATGGTTTTCCTTTGCTTATAGATAATGAAACTTATCTTAATGCCTTGGAAGCATATATTAAGGTAAAGGTATTTACTGTTAAATTTGATACAGGAAAGATTCAGGCAGGAGTACTTAGTAATGCTCAGACAGAATATGCTTGGGCTAGCCATCTTTTACAGAGTGAAATGACTATGCCTAGTGTTAGCGAGATGGAGAGTCTCACTAGAATGATGAATACTTTGATTAAGCCTGTAAGACAGTTTGATAATGGCTTTAAGGACTTAGGTAATCGTGAATATTTAAGAAGACACTAATATGGCTAAGAAATATATTAATTGGAAAACAAAGGGTATGAACAGAGATATGTCTGTTTCTGCCTTTAATCCAGAGTTTGCCTTTGAAAATCATAACCTCAGGTTATCAACCAATGAGGGTAATACAATGATGTCTTGGGTTAATGAGAGGGGACCTAAGGAACTGAAGCTTCATATAGATACTAAGCCTTGGTCTTCAGATGAATCCAGTGGTAAATATATTAATAGTATTGTAGGAACACCATTAGGAACAGCTGTACTTAATCATCAGTTAGTACTCTTCACTATAGATAGTAATAAAAACTGCTATATCTATGTATTCAAGGAATCTGATAATTCTGATTGGGATTTGACAGGTAGGATTCTGTATAAAGGTAATCTTGGATTTAGTACAGATTATCCTATTGAAACCTTGGTATCTTATGAATCAGAAAATATTCAAAAAGTATATTGGACAGATAATAAGAATCAGCCTAGGGTTATCAATATAGCTTCTTCTATGGATAAGACAAAGAATTATAATGATTCATCCTTTGACTTTGTACAGGAATTAGCCTTAAAGGAAGAGGTTAAGGTAGCCAAGATATTTGGTTCTGGTGAATTTCCTGCTGGAGTTATTCAGTATGCCTTTACCTATTATAATAAATATGGTCAGGAGAGTAATATCTTCTATACAACTCCTTTGCAATATATCTCCTATGTAGATAGAGCTGGTAGTCCTGAAGATAAGATTTCCAACTGCTTCAAAATCACTATTTCTAATGTAGATGCTAACTTTGAATACATGAGAATTTATTCTATCCTCAGAACTTCAAAGGATGCTGTACCTTTAGCCAAGAGAATACAGGATATAGAGATTGCAGGAAATACTAAGCTGACCTATATAGATAATGGATTAGCAGGAGAGATTATTGATCCAACAGAACTGCTGTATAAAGGTGGAGAGACAATAAAAGCCAAAACCATTGAGCAGAAGGATGATACCTTGTTTCTAGGTAATCTCACTTTGACCAGACCTTCCTTGACTATCAAGAATACTATCCTTAATGATAATAGAGTAACAAAGGATAACCCTTTAGCCAATAGCAATGTTGAAGCAGTACTCACTAAGAGATTTTTTAAACTAGGTTCTGGAAATCCAATGCCTTGTGTAAATACCTTGAATAGTTCCAGTGAATCAACAGTGGAGCCTTATCAAGGTGCAGCCTGCTTTAAGTCCAGGGAATACTATAGACTTGGAGTGCAGTTTCAATATAAGAATGGTAAGTGGTCAGAGCCTTGCTGGATAGGAGATAAGCAGTGTAATGTTGTGCCTAGTATGTGGGAAAGTGAAATGGTCTATAATCTTCCTGAGTTCAAATATACATTGAAGAATGTTCTTTCTACTCTTTATAGCCAAGGTTATAGAAGAGTAAGGCCTTTATTTGTATTGCCAGGTACCCAGGATAGAACGTTGCTTTGTCAAGGTATTGGTGCACCTACAGTCTATAGGCAAATAGATAGGGATGGTAAGCTCTATGGTATGGCTTCCTGGCTTTTCAGAACCAATGTAGACTCCAAGGTTGACTGGAATGTACTAAAGAGTGCTCTCTATAATGGTGGAGGATATGTATCTTCATCAGGAAAATTGAATTCTCAATTTGATACCCCTTATTACTCTGGCTTTGGTACAACTCATAGTGATAATGTTGTATCTCCCTACCTTTCAAGTACAGAGGTAATGGGTGATTATGATGATGACAATGCTTTCAGAATAGATCCTTTCTTAATAACAATTAATTCTCCTGATGTAGAATTTGATGATGCAATAATACATACAGATCTTAATGGCTATAATTTCTGTACTGTAGGTTATTCTACATTTAATAAGACATTTGGTGATATTGAGATACAGACTTCTACTCCAGCAATAGGTTCTGATGCAGCAGGATTCCTACACAGAAATATTAATGCTCCTGGAAGTGCTGCCCTTATATCAGGATTATTCTATAATGATTATCTTGTAGATGATAAGGATTCTACTCCTACTTATGGGGCCTATAACACCAAAAGTCCTGCTATAGATTTCCCTGTATTTATGTGGCATAAGAATGGTTCTTTGAATAATGATGTTTCAAGGGATAACAGAAGTGCAGTTTTGTTGAAGAAGAAAATCAGTAACTACAGGCTAGGAGGTGTAACTACTTACTCTGCTATAGGTGTAGCTCCAGTATTGAGTTCTTCAGACAATATCCAGTTATTTAATAGTGATGAGTTGACTATAGTGAAGGTGAATGGTAATACTTATCAAGGCAATGTAGATACAATGGTTACTCCTTCAACACCTTCACCCTATTACTTTGTAGGAGATCCTTGGAGAAGTAAGATAGATACTGATAAATATTCAAGAAGTTATTATAAATTGGCTTTGGCAGACCCTACAGATACTTCTTCAAAGTCAGGTGTCTGGGTACTTACCTATGAGAACAACGACTATAAATGGCAAGTACCTAGTGGAGATAAGGTAGAGATTGGTGATAATGTAAAAGGTCTTGACCAATGGAGAGAAGGCATAAGTATTAAGTATAAATCAACTCCCCATTTGGTAGGTAAGATAAATTCACTTGTAACTAATGGCGTTTATACAAAGACCTTTGAAAATGGTAAATATACAGTTTTAAGTGAGGGAGAGGTTCCCATTATTGAAGTATTCAAGGAATATAGTAAGGATGTTATTTTTGGAGGAACATCTGATGAAGCATTACAGGCTGCTACTTGGATTCCTTGTGGACCACCAGTTTCGTTTGATGCTGATACAACATCAGTAGAAGTTAATTTCAAATGGGGAGATACGTACTTTCAGAGATATGAATGTCTGAAGACTTATCCTTTCACCCATGAAGATAAGAATCAGGTAGTAGAGATAGCTTCCTTTATGATAGAGACTAGAGTAAACATTGATGGAAGATATGATAGGAATAGAGGACAGATAAGTAATCTCAATATGACTCCTCAGAACTTCAATCTGATAAACCCAGTTTATTCTCAGATGGATAACTTCTTCTCTTACAAGATGGTAGATGAAGATAACTATAAGAATACTACATTCCCTAATACTGTTACCTGGACTAAGACCAAACAGAGTGGTGCTGATGTGGATTTATGGACTAACATTACTTTGGCTAATACCTTGGAGATGGATGGAAATAAGGGAGGAATTAATAAGCTAGTAAGATTTAATAATCAGCTGCTTTCCTTCCAGGATAGTGGTATTTCTCAGATACTCTATAATGAGAATACTCAGATTTCCACCACAGAGGGAGTACCTATTGAGATAGCCAATTCTCAGAAGGTTCAAGGTAAGAGATATTATTCTGATACTGTTGGTTGCTCTAATAAATGGTCTGTAGTACAGACTCCTGCCGGTATTTACTTTATGGATAGTAATGAAAAGAGTATCTATCTCTTCAATGGTCAACTGAATAATCTCAGTACTACTGGTGGCTTTAACTCTTGGGCTAAACAGAATATTCCATCAGCCAATGTAGAATGGACTCCTACTTCCTTCAGCTCCTTTGTAGCATACTATGATAAGCTGAATCAGGATGTCTTGTTTATTAATAATACTACAGCATTAGCTTTCTCTGAGAAGTTCAACTGCTTTACTTCCTTCTATGACTATGATAATGTACCTTTCTTTGTTAGTCTTGATGATAGAGAAATATGGGTTAAAGGTCAGTTATGGGAACATCAGGCAGGAGAATACTGTAATTTCTTTGACAAGAGTAAACCTTTCTCAATGACCTTGGTAGCTAATCAGGAGCCTCAGATTGATAAGATGTTCACTAACTTAGAGTTTAGGGCTTGTGTTGAAGGGGATGGTACTGCAAGTGGTAACTCATTCACTCCTTGGCTTCCTTTTGATGCCTTGGAAGTATGGGATGAATATCAGCATGGAGTGTTGTCTCTCAACTATAAGAATGAACATGACAGGTTTACCCATGGTACTAAAGATAACTCGTCACATCTGGCAAGGAAGTTTAGGATGTGGAGTTGTGATATTCCTAGAGATAACGCTCCTGTAAATGCCAGTACAGAAGCTGCTATGGGAATCAAGAGAGTCAAGGTTAGACCTTTGGATAGAATAAGAAATCCTTGGGCATATATAAAGCTTACAAAGAATGCAGCAGCAGAAAAGTCTTTTCTCAATAAAACAGAGATACATGATATCATGGCAACATATTTTGGTTAAATAGTAATATAGGTAAGAAAGTCTTAATGATTTTCTTACCTATTTTTATAATAGGAGTAAGGAGATAACACTGATACTAATAATGTATTATCTTTGCAGTAAAATGTTACTCAGATGAAAAAGAAGAATAAATTATATACAGTTAATAAATGGAATCAACCATTGTTTGTAGACAATGCCTTTGCTGATGGTGGAGGTATTGATATTCAGGGAATAGGTGGTTCTATCCTTGGAAATCCTACAAAGATAGATATAGGAAAGACAAATGCAATGAAAACACCCAGTCAAGGATTAGGATTGGGTATTGGAAATATCGCAAAAAGTGGTATAGGTGCTATTGGTAGTGCTGTAGGAACTATTGGCAGTAAACTCATTAGTGGAGGACTTAGTTCAGGTGCAGGTAATGCTATTAGTAATATTGGTGGAACTGTAGGTGGTGCTATTAGTACCATAAATCCTGTAGTAGGAGGTATTGTATCGGCAGCATCTGGTATTATTGGTGGTGGTGTAAATGCTCTCTTTGGTATGAAGACTGACCAAAAGAAGTTGAATGCTGCCAATGAAGGTACTAACTATCTGAATAACTTTACATCCAATGCTTCTTCATTTGATGAAATACTGGGACCAAATGCAGTAGCTGGTGTACAGAATGCTTATAAGGGAGGACTTTTCAGAAAGGGAAAGGCAAGAAGAAAGAATGCTGCCCTTAGAGCAGAAAGAACAACAGCTGAATCTTGGGCAAATAGGAGTGTAGATAATAACATTGATAATATAGCAGATACACAGATGGATAATTTACTTGCAAACTATGCAGCCTTTGGTGGTCCTCTTGGTGGATTACAAGGTACTGGAGCTATAGATTATGGCTTTATGTCTGATTATCTTGTAGCCAAGAACAAATCAGCAGAAGCTAAGAATAAAATATCAACCAATGTCTTTGGCAATCTTCCTGTTACTCCACTTAGTACTTTTGCACTTGGTGGGGGTATTCACATCAAAAAGAGCCATAGAGGATTATTTACCAAGGAAGCTAAAGAGCATGGTATGGGAGTACAGGAGTTTGCTTCCCATGTATTAGCTAATAAAGATAAGTATTCTCCAGAGGTAGTTAAAAGAGCAAATTTCGCTAGGAACAGTACTAAATTTGCATTAGGTGGAGATATGCAGACTAATGGTTCAGATTTCAGTAATGGATTAATGCACATAGATGCAGGTGGTAGCCATGAAGGTAATCCTTATGATGGTGTACAGTTAGGAACTGATGCCCAAGGAAAGCCTAATCTTGTAGAAGAGGGAGAGACTATATTTGATGATTATGTATTCTCTAAGAGAATCAAGGCTGATGCTCAGACAAAGAAGAGATTCCATGTAGGTAAGAATGCTGATATTAGTTATGCAGACTTATCCAAAAAGTTAGAGAAGGAAAGTGCAGAAAGACCTAATGATGCTATCAGTCAAGCTGGACTAGAAAAGCAGATGTATGACCTTGCAGATGAACAGGAAAGACAGAAGTCTGAAATGCAGAATAAAGAAGCCCAGGAAGTATTTGCTTCTCTTCCTCCTGAGCAGCAAAGGGCAATTATGCAGCAGATAGCTATGGAAGAACAACAAGCACAGCAAGCTGCTGAACAGCCAATAGAGCAACAGGAAGTTAATCCTCAGCAAGCAGAACAACAAAGTGTAAATGAGCAGATGATGCAACAACCAGTAGAGCAGCCTATAGCAGAAGAACCTCAGATGAATGCTTGTGGAGGTAAGATTAATAAGTATGATAAAGGCGGAGATATGAAGAAAAAGATATATAATGCTCTTGGCTTATATACAGATAGTGATTTTGATAAATGGGCATTAAATCAAAAAATAGATAAGATTACTGATTGGGAGAACATCTTGAAGAATAGGCAATTTATGACAGCTCTCAGTGGTGTTAATCCTATATTATCTGATGCTATCTCTAAAGGCTATGACTTTGGTACTTATGTTCCTGCAACAAATAACAAGTTAACTTTTGACTTTACTCATGGTGGTTGGGGTAGAGAGGACTATGATGCCTGGGATGGAAGTACTGATGCTGCTTGGCAAGAAGCTGTAAAGAAAGGTCTTGTAAAGAAGGGAATGAACTCTGAGGAAATTGGTAAAGCTTTATCTCAGACAGATGCTTATAAGAGAGGTTCTGATTGGCTTAAAGCTGATGAGAATAATAGACTTAACTATCTACAGCAGATTCTCAATAGTCAAGATGCTCCTCAGGCAGCAAGAGACTATGCAGCAAAATATGTAGATGCTAATGGATGGTTGAAGGATGCAAAGAGAGATTATCAGACTATCTTTGAAGACCCAAATGGTACTGGTGTTAGAAATACTCATCCAGGTACTTATTGGAAAACTCCTAATGAAATCCTTAGAGGAAAGCAGACTGGTAACTATGTGGTAAATGATGATGGAAGTATAGAAGAGATATATGGAAATGTGCCTAAGGATTGGACTAGTGCTGGCAATTACAGTTGGCAGGATGACAAGAGTGACTATACATATAACTACTATAAGAGACCTGTTGTTAGTATTGATAATGCTAATGGAATTGGGGATAATCAAGAGGGGATAGTACCAAAGCATAAGAATGAAAAGCTGAGATATGCAGGATTATTTGGTCCTTTAGTTGGTCTAGGTATGCAGGCTATGGGTATAGGTAAGCCTGATTATTCTAGGATGGATGCAGCTGTAGAAGCAGCTAGTGGTGCTCCTGCTTTGGCTAGTTATAAACCTATTGGTAATTATCTTACCTACAATCCTATGGATATATGGTATGAACAGAATAGAATGGATGCTAACAGCAGAGCTACAGATAGAGCTATCCTCAACAATGCTTCTCCTATAGGAACTAAAATGGCTGGACTTCTTGCTAATGGTTATAATAGTCAGATAGCAGATGGTGATCTTTATAGAAAGGCTCTTGAATATAATGATGCTAAGAGACAGAAGGTAGCAGAGTTTAATAGAGGTACTGACCAATGGAATGCTGATGCCTTTAATAGAACTTCTGCTACTAATGCTGAGATTGCTAATAGAAATAGACAATTTAAAGCACGGATGCAGATGGATGCTGCAAGACAGAGAATGGCTGCTGATGCTGCTTGGAATCAAGGTATTTATGGTAATGTTTCTGGTTTATTCAAAGGTATCAGTGACTTAGGGCGTGAGAATGCTCAGCATAATATGATGGCTGATATGGCTGCTGATGGTATCTTTGGTGTAATGACTCCTAAGAGTAATACTGGTAGGAGAGTAGTTACCACAAAGAAATCCTGTGGTGGCAAGATTAAAAGGAAAAGAGGTTTAACATTTTAAAGAGTAGAAGTATATGGCTAATTATGCATTTGTAGTAGATAATTCTTTTCAACCCTTCTCTATGCAGGAAATGCTAGTACCATTCTCTGCATATAAGGATGCTTATGAAAAGAGTGAAGAACAATACAATGATTTGTCTGAAAAATCGGATAAATTTAAATATCTTAGTGAGACACTTCCTGAAGGAAGTAAGGCTAGAAAATTATATGAAGGATATGCTAATGACTTAGCTAAACAGGCAGAAGACTTGGCACATAATGGTTTGTCTATGTCTAATAGAAGAGCATTGACTTCATTGAGGAGAAGATACCAAGGAGAGATTGGTAGATTACTTCAAGCAGATGAAGCTATGAGAGAAGAGAAGAAGTTGAGAAGAAGTCTTAGTGCTCAGGATTCCTCTATGCTTTATGCTATAGATAATCTCGATATAGATTCTTTCTTGGATGGAGAAACTCCTAATCTCTATAATATTAGTGGTAATGAACTCTATACTAGAGGAGCAGCAGCAGGTAAGGCTGCTTCTTCTAGAGTATTTTCTGCTGGTGATGCTGGCAGTACATTGAATGGTTACTATAGAGATTATGTACAGAAGATGGGATATAACAGAGATACTATTCAGAAGTTCTACAAAGATATGTCTACAATTCCAGAGTTACAGATGGCAGCAGATGCTATCCTTGAAGAAAGAGGAGTTAATCAGAATCTTACAGGAAATAATCTTCAAAGAGCTAGACAAAGTGTTATTAATGGTATGATTGATGGTGCTATCTACCAGGAGAATCATAATCCTCAGAGAGACCTTGGAGTACTTACAAAGGCAGAAAGAGTTGCTGATGCTAGAGCTAGACAACAGATGGAACTTACTAGAAGAGGACAGAATATCAGTCTTGCTTCACAGGGTCTTACTTATAATGAAAAGACTGGTACTATTTCTTATGACCCAACAAAGGACCCTTCATTGCAGAAAGCATCTGCTATAGCACAAGCAAAGGCTGCAGCAGCAGGAAAGAAAACTGGTAATGGTACAGCTTATGATGTAAGAAATAAGAAGGTAACAATGATTGGTGCTAAGACTGGTACAAAATATAAGGATACTAATGATGAAAGTAGTATAGGTGCTCCTTTGGAAGATTTAAGTGGTGCTAGGGCTTTATCTTCACAGGAATATAGTCAGTTGGTAGATGCTAATGGAAATATTACTAACGAACATCTTAGAAGTGCTATTGGTAATGGTAATCTCTCAGACTATGAAATTTACGTAGTTCCTGCTGGTACTTCAAAGATTGATGGTTCTGGTACTATATGGGATGACTCTACTACAGAAGATGTCTATATTGCTATTCCACGTGAGTCTAAAAGAGCTGCTACTAATTCAGAAAATTCAGTAGCTAGTTCTTCAAGTGGAGCTAATGATATCCCAGAATAGATAAAATGATTAGTATTCTAAATATAAATAAGGTATATCTCTTCAATATACCTTATTTTTTGCATGTCTAAATAGATATGATATTTAATAATCTTAACGTTGTTATTGTTGCTATTATTATAATAATATGTACCTTTGCATTGGAATTAGAATCAAAGAACCAGTTAAGGAATAAAATGGCAACTATACAAGATACTTATGTATGTAATAGTGTTGTGTTAGCTAAGTATATTGCTTCTTATGCTAATGCACATAACTTTGGCATAAATATGACAAAGTTGCAGAAGCTATTGTATATATCCTATGGAGTTTATTTGGCTGTTACTGGTAATCGTTTAACAAATGAACATCCTCAAGCATGGCCTTATGGACCTGTTTTTCCAACAACAAGAAATAAATTATTAAAATATAATTTAGAAGATATTTCAGGTTTTCAAGATTCTTCTATTTCGCAAGAAGTAGAGGCCTGTGTAAGGTTAGTGTTCAATTCTTATGGTAAATATAATGCTTCTTATCTCTCTGCATGGTCTCATAAACCAGATTCTCCTTGGGATAAGATAGTAAATACTGCAGGTTTTAAATGGGGTAAAGAAATTCCTGACGAGTATATTTTGCCATATTTTAAAACTCTTTTAATTAGCAGAAATGGGCAGTAGTGGATTTGAAGCATACTCAGGATTAAAAGTCGAAGATACTGGGATCACACCAATAGATATTGATGACATAGACACATCCTCTTTAAAAGAACAAGAAAAAATTAGATATTCTCAAGATACTAAATTTCGTAAGCACCTTACTAGATGGGTTATGTTTATCATACCTATTTGGCTTTATATGGTATTTCAATTATTATGTAAATGTGCTAATGGACAATGGCATCTAAGTGATGTCGTTCTATCCACTTTACTTGCTACAACTACTGCAAATATACTAGGACTTGCTAACATAGTCTTAAAAGGTATGTTCTTAAAAGAGCATCGAAAAGAAGATAAATAAATGTAATAAGTGTAAATTAAACGATATTAAGTCACAATAAAAGTAATCTGATACAGTTTAATTTACACTTCTTTATAAGTCTATAACCCTAAATCTACAATTTCCCAATCATTTATATGATTATAAAGTATATATTTCCCTGATTCTGTAAGACCTACTTTTAGTTCCTTCTTTCTTTCAGATATTTCAGCAGAAGTGAGTTCACCTAATTGAGAATGAAATCCAACATAATCATAAGTACCATCCTTTTTAAGGAACATACAAGATTTGAATTCTTCTCCTGTATTTGAATTTACAAAGGTTCCAACTTTCATTTTTACATAGTTTTTGGCAAACTCTAGGAGAGACCAGCTTTGAAGAATAGATGAGTTAGTCTCTTCAACAGGGTCCTCTTGAACAACACTATTAAATCTATAGTTGTACTTTCCTTTGACTATAGCATAAATATCTTCTTGAGAGAAGCCAATATCCTTTAAGATTCTTGTGAAGGTATAGTTAATGAACATATTATCTCCTCCTAATTCTATAAGTTCTTTACAAGTGTAGATAAATTGAATGAATGGACCGTCTTTTTGAATAGTCTTTATAACATCAATATACTTCTTTCTATCTAACCAAGATTGATGATGTATACAGTAAGCCAGATGCTCCTCTTTAAGTCCAAGCAAATGCATGAAATCAATAAGAACTTGCTTAGCTTCCTGTCTATTATCGGGCATGTTGTCTATGGTATAAAGAGATGCAGCAGCATTCAATAGAGCACATTTCTGTTTTATTGATAAAGTAACTATCTCTTTATCTTTATTTTCATCATAGAGAGAGGTACAAACTCTTTGAGCTTTATCATCATCTATAACACCTAACTCTTTGAGTTTTTTATTAAGAAGCTCCTTTGCAACTTTAAATTGTTTTGATTCCATAATCTTATATATTGAAAAAGTCTATTAGAAAAACGTAAAACTTAATAGGATATTATATTTGATTTGCCTTTTTGTTTGCTTTAACTTTCATAAGGGAATTTATAAGGTGCTAATAGAATATTTCCAATATATGTATCTTTGTGCAAAAATAATAGATAAGTTATGAATAAAGAGAAATATATAGGTGAAGCAGCTCTTAAGGATAAACCTAGTAAGAAACTTACTCTTGTTATTAAGGATGGCTCTGTTACTACTAATAAGGTAACAGATGCAGCTATTACTACTCCTAAAATTGCAGAGAAGGCTATTACGGATGGAAAATTAGGAGATGGTGCTGTTGTTGAAAGAGCTATAAATCAAGGAGCTGTAACTACTTCTAAAATTGCGTCTGAAGCAGTTGAAACAGATAAGATTAAAAATGGTGCTATTACAAATGATAAAATAGCACAAGATACTCTTACTAAAGATAAGTTAAATCCAAATTTAAGAAAAGCATTGGATGCTGCTGTTGGTCTTCCTGATGATTTGACTACTGCAATTCAAAATATAGATAAGAACTTAGGTAAACTAAATAGCACAGTATATCCCATAGAACCAGAATTGAACATTAGCCCTAATGTACTCACAATGAAAACTGCTATTAGTTATTCTGTAAGGAGTGATAATGAATATTTAGTTCCAGATACCTTGAGTATTACTAAAAGAGTAAATGACTTACCTGAGACCATTCTTACTAATTATCCTACTTCAAATAGTAACTTAACAACTCCTATACAAGGAGCAAGAGAAATTTTCAAGTTTACAGTAACTAAGGAGAATAAAACAGAAAAGAGTATTAGCCAAACAAAGTACTTGTGTTATTATGGTGTACATTCAGTAGCTACGATAACAGCGGAAATTCTTAATACTTTTACTAGAGTCTCAACGACAGGAGTATCATTTAATCCAAAGGTAACAACAAAGGATAATGACTATATTTGGTTAGTAATACCAAGTTATCTTTCAATCAAGGTTGTAACCAGTGCAGGATTTTGGGTAACTTTATCTGCTCCTCAAACTATCACTAATGATTTAGGTTCATTTAAGGCATATAGAACTATCAATTCTCTCACTGAAGCTACATGGGATTTAGTAATATTATAATAAACGATTAAAATTAAGGTTATGAGTATAAATTTAACAGATGATATTGAAGTCAAAACCAAAAAAGGTAAGCTCGGTGCAGCTAAGCAGATTTTCCTTGAAGGGGATATGCAAACTGTGGAAAATGAAATTAAGGACATTAATTCCAGACATAGTACTTTAAGTTCTACTGTTACTAAGCATACTACACAGATTAACGATAATAAGAAACAGATCACCGCCAACAAATCTGCCCAAGACACAAAGAATGCCTCACTGGATGAGAATATGAAAAAGCTCAACACTCGTGATGATCAGATTACAGAGACTTTGAAGAATATCTCTGCCACTGGTGGTGCTAGTGTAGCAAGTGCCGTAACGTATGACAACACCACTTCCCAGCTTACTTCGGCAAATATTCAGGGTGCAGTTGACGAGCTTCAGGGGGCTAAAATTGATAAAACATCAATCTTGCAGGAATCGGGTGAGGCTGAGGATAAGGTAATGTCCCAGAAAGCTGTCAGCACTATATTTGATAACTTATTACCAAAAACAGATTTTGAAAGGTCATATATAGGACAACAAGACTTTTCTATTGATGTTAAAAGAGGTACTAATGTAAGTACAAGTTTTGAAGTATTTATTCCACAAGGAATTACGGTATCAATTAAGTTAATACAAGAAATATTAAACAATGCTGGCTCATATGTTGTTTCTTTTTATTATGACGAGAATAATAAAGTTCAAAAAGTAATTGAAATCGGTTCTTCAGATTATATAATTATCGAAAAATCAGTTATCAAAATTGGTTTTTACTTAGATAAAAACTATATTAATTCTGACGGAAAAATAGCCCTAAGAATAAGTCATACAGGATTTAATGAATACAAAGAAAGCATTGAAACGCTAGATTCCTCTGTTAACAAACTTCGAAATTCTAAGATAGACAAAACCTCTATCACCCAAGAATCGGGTGAGGCTGAGGATAAGGTAATGTCCCAGAAAGCTGTCAGCACTATATTTGATAACTTAAATAATAGTATGGCTGTCGCTAGAGTTTATACAGGAACATCACCTCAAATATCAGCTTATTCAGGTGCCTGGTGTTACATTAAACCAATTTATATAGTAAAAGGAACGAAATCTAGAATTACTGTTAAAAGTTCTAGTAATTCTATAAGAGGTAATGAATTTGTATTGACTTGTGTAAGACCAGATAATACCTATTTTGACACAAATGTTAAATTTAAAGAAGGCATTCAAACTGAGTATATTTTTGAAGATACAGTTGTTTCTGTTGGTAAATATGCTACATTATTAAAAGATGGAACTTTCTCTATTTCCATTGAAACAGAACCAATAATTAATAGGGTTGAATCTCTAGAAAATAGTACGAATTTTAAATATCCTCTATATCCAATATGGGGACATGAATATCTTTCAGCTTGGTATTATAAAATGTATATGAGTTCTTCACAGACATCCTTTAAGATAGTATGTGCTGGAGATAGTACTACTAAAAATGGAAGTAGAGACATTTACATAAAACGATTAATGACATTACGAGGATATAAAGATGAAAACATTAATTGTCTTAATATGGGAGTGAACGGACAACAAACCTTATCATGGATTGGGTATAATGATAAAGATGAAATGACTGGAGAAACAACCCCTCAGTATGGTTATTTACATAAGCAGATGCAAGAATCTCCTGATTTACTAATTATTGGATATGGTCTTAATGATGGTTCAAATATTCAATTCCCTGATTTGTCTTTTGAAGAAAGGGCTGCAAATTTTGAAAGCAGACTTAGAGAAGGTCTTGGAAGAATAAGAACAAATAATACTTATGAAAGTGGACCAAGCTATAATAAGTCCGCTAACGAATTATCTATAATTATAGTTACACCTATATCTGTTTCTAGTTCCAATAATGCAAAAACAGAAGCTACGGCAGACAAATGGTGTAAATTAATTAACCCTATAATAAAAAAAGTATGCAGAGATTTTCAATGTGCTTATGCAGACTTTACTACTAGAGAATATGACCACGAGTGGTCTAAAAATTGGTCAATTTCTAAAGATGGTGTTCATCCAGATTCTTTTATTCAAAAGGAAATGATTTCTATGCTTTCCGACTTGATTTGTCCTATATGTTATACTGTAATCTAAGTAAATAATTATCCTCTCCATGTGACAGGTGGAGATAATATGAAAAAAGATTTTTTAGAATATTTATATAAGAACTCTAAGTCTCTGAGTTTAGAAACTTAAAAAAATAGATATATGAAGAAGAATAAGAAACGATTACATGAAGCACTGGCAGTGCTTCTTACCAAACTTTCATCAGCAAGGGAGAATCCCTTGCTGATGGATAACTATGTGGTGAAAGCCTTACGCACGGTTCTTTTGGAGTTCAAGGAGTCGGGCGAGCTTTATGACGCCTACAAGGAGCAGATACAATCCACCGTGGAGAGTGACAATCCTTGGATAGGTATGTTGATGAAATCGATTGGCGGTGATGCCTCCATCAAAGAGAGTATGACCGATGAAGCCATCGAAGGGATGGTAAACTCTATGTTAGGAGAATAGGCTATGATCAGATGGGTATAAATATAATAAGGTGTAACTCTTTATAGGGCTACACCTTAATTATGGTTGTTAAGTTGCTTACCTCGTAAACGATAAAAAAAACAGGTAGAACTTATTAATCTACCTAGCTTTTTTCTTTTAAGATTCTCCTAATACTATCGTAGCATTTGTATAGTCTCTTCCATTTAAAAGAATAAGGTTGTGCATTTTAGAACTTCTTTCAAAGATGTAAGGTTCATCAGACTCAGGAAGAAACCTAGCATATTTGAAGATAGCATCACATTTAGCATCTTTGAAATAGCCTTTAAGTGTTATTGTATTCATTATATATGATTTATTTGGAGCCGCCACCTCACTCCTAAACATTATGGCTGAGGTAATCATCTGATTACACTGCAAAGATACTTAGTTTTGTTGAGATAAGCAAGTCAATAAGTATTTTACTTACAATTTGAATATAGAAATACTTATTTGATGTAGATATATAAATTAAGAAGAGAAAGTGTTTTATTATACTTCCTCTTCTTAATTCTATTAAAGTAAAGTTCTCTTATCTACAATCCTCAATAGTTCTTATCCAGGCTTCTACATCATTTTTAGATGTACCAATAGCATCTACTTCTACATTCTTATCCTTTAAGAATTTCTCAAGGTCTGCTATTTTCTTAGGAGCATCTTTCCACTTATTTCTTACAAGTTTCATAACTCTCAACATATATTTCTTATCCTTAATAAGGTCAGAGAACTTCTGTGTTGCAGCCTTATGTTCCTCACTATTGAGGGATTCTGAACTAGTATGAGTATAGTCATCTTTATTACTTGTCTTCTCTATAGTAGGGGAAGTCTTCTTCTCACCAGTAGATTCTTCAGTATTAGGTGAAGTACTTTGAGCATCAGCTTGAACTAATTCTCCTGTGTTAGGATCTACAGAAAGTGTATCTTCACCTAAATTTACTTCTTCAGCTTTACCTACTTCTTTAATAACTTCTTGAGCTTTCTGCTCTCTAAGTTTTTTAGATTCTTCCTCATTGATTTTTTCAATGAGTTCTCTTGCCTGTTCTTCTGAAGATTCCTTAACTTCTTTGGTGTTTCTATTAACCTTGATAACTTTAGGATTTTCACCTTCATTTAAGATAAAGTAATCCCACACACCTTTAGTCATAGAAGGAGATAGCTGATTGTCTAGAATCATTTTGTTATATCTAAGCTGCTTAAGAGTAGCTTCCTCTGTTACTATCTCACCATTGAGAGAGAATACACCATTAACTTCTCTATAATACTGATGCTTAAATATTACCTGACTCTTATCTCCATTCTTGAAGTCACTATTATTATCACTTCTAGGTATATCATTAGTAGGAGATTCTGGTTTTATCATCTTACCATCACCATCCAAACCATAAATACTATATGAGCTTCCTACTGTACCAAAGAGTGCAGCATCTGTCATTAACGCTCCTGCTTCATCATATTCCATAAGGGTAGGAATGTCTCTGAGTACTGATGCTGTGATGTTGATTCTAGGATTCATATCCTGGATATTCTGCATAAACTCTGCTCTATCAAAGTTATCATTAAGAACGAAGGTCTTCTGTACCTTTCCATCATGTACTAAAGAGATTTCATTTCTATTCTTTCTAAGTAAGATAGTATCTCCTTCTTTATCAAAGTAGAAGATTTTACTTAATCCAATAACAGCATTCAGTCTTGTCTTGTAATTAGGAGAAGTTACTTCCTGCAAAAGAGTATTTATCTTATCCTTCAAGACTCCATCTCTCATCTCATTATACTTTAAGACTTTCAGATAGGAAGGAACCATCTTACCATTGCTAGCAGGCATTAATACAAAAGCACTGCCTAAGTTACCCATTGGGTCTCTTGGAACCATTACTTTATCAAGTGATGTTCCTACAACTAGGAACTTATTTCTTTCCTGAATACCCCAAGTTACAGAATCCAAGTCATAGTGCATAGGATTTCTAGCATTATCAGATAGTAATTCCCTAACACTTCTAAATTCAGAGTTATTGTCACTCTCAGCTTGTCTTACTATATATCCAGGAATCAATGATGCAGGCACAATCTCTGTACTAAGATTCTCATTTACATAGAACCTTTCACTAGGATGTGCATCAAAGAATTGCTTTCTTTGTTTCTTCAAGTTCAATCCTCCTGAGATATATGGATTCCAAAGCATATCATATAGTGCTAACTTACTAGCATTTCTATTACCATAACCAGCAGTACCTATAATCAAATACTTCTTACCATTACTCTCAATAACACCGCCATTAGCATCATCATGGATTGCTGTAATACCCTTATTGATGTTATTGTCATAATCAAGTACCAGCATTAAATGACTCTGCATAGCTACATCATTAGTAGCATTACGCTCTGGCTTGACTGCCATAAACTTTACCTTAGCATTAGGATTTCTTCTTATGATTCTAGCTAACTCATGATCTATGATATTCTGTAACTTTATACCTGCTGCATTCATCCAAGCATAATATTGATTCATGTTATCATTGGTTTCAGAACCTTTCTTTCTTTCAATGATACCATCATTCTGTAATACTGTAGGATTATATTCACTCATAGCATTACCACTAAGAGTAGTAACACTGGTTTCTATATTATGCTGTCCAGTACCATTAAGCTCTGCTGCATCTACATTGTCATCAGATGAATGTACTTCCTTATTAGTAGAGGTACTATCTTCCAACTGCTCATCAATAGTTTCAGACTTACCTTGAACACTATCACCATTATCAATAAGATTCTTGTTACCAGTATTAATGCCCTTGGCAGCAAGGTCAGCTTCATTAGCTGCTTGTTGTCTTTCTATTGCCTGATCTATGTTGAAATCCTTCTTTACCTTCACTTGAGTTTCTTCTTTGTCCCCTGCAAAGGTACCATTAAAATACCAATCTCCATCTATTTTTTCTAAAGAATCTGTAATGAATGGTGTATTTTTCTTGTTTTCCTGTTCATCCTTGGTAGTTTCATACTCATTAGGAGTGATTTCTATAGAAGTATCTTTACCATCAACCTTGAAAGATACTTTATTATCTTCCTTAGTAACAAGTAATTTACCTTTCTTAGGATTATCAGCAGTTCCATACCACATATCACCCATGTCAATACTACCATTACCAAAGTTATCTTTCATCAAAGAGCCTACATTTAAGACACTATTATCTGTCTGCTGTAAATCCTCTTCCTCAACAACTTGAGTTGTAGGCTCTGATTCTTCTGAGTTACCAAATAAATCAACATCTTCTTCATTACCAAGATACTCTATATTATCTGTTGAATTTTGACTTGCTTTCTTTTCAGCAGCAGCCTTTGTTCCTGTTTCAACTTTCTTTGCTTCTTCTTTCTTTCTCTTTTCTTCAGCTTCTCTAGTCTTTCTCTGTTTTCTGTTCTCTAAGGTTGTAGCATCTCTTTGATAACCTAGGCTTTCAAGACCATTGAGAACGTAATCTAAACTACTGGTAGCATCTGGGTTATTAACATCGTCAATAACCTTTTCAAGGCTTGCTAATATTTCAGCTTTATTATTGGAGTTCTCTACAATAGTATCAATGTTCTTAAGAGTATTCTCTTTCCAGGTATCATCTCTGTCAGATTGAGAAATTACAGCCATTATATCATCTACAGTCTTTCCCCATTCCTTAGCGTCTGCTACCTGTTGCTGATATTGTGGAAGCAACGTGTCTTCATCAATAGTATCAAGTAGGGTAGAATTAAGCTTTCTGAGGGTCTTAAAAACAAACTGATTCTTAGCTTCTTCTGTAATATCAGTATGACCTTTCATACCTTCATCAAACTCATTGATATAGTCTACTATGGTCTCTGCATTTCTCTGATTAATCAGTTTATATGCAGCTTCAGCAGCCTGTGCTCTTTGAGCTTCTAACTCTACAGCAGCAGCCTCTGGATTCCTAGCCATTCTACTATAGGCATCTTGATTAGCATCTATCCTTTGAGTTAGTAAAGCAATATCCTGTACTTTCTGAAGAGCATCAGCATCTTTCATAAGAAGTCTCTTTTCCAACTTCTCAATCTCTCTTTGTTGCTCTTTACTATACAAATCTCTATTCTCAGGTTTCATCATTCTAGCCCTGGTTACAGGATTCAAAGAGAATATTTCATCAGCAATAAGAACTTTATCTTTTGAATCTTTAAAGGCGTCAGTTTCTAAATCTCTCATACTAGCCTGAAGTTCATTACTCTTTATAGAAGTTCTAGAGACTAAATCTTCCAGATAACTTTCCTGTTCCTTGGATGCATCAAGTTTTGCTTTAGCATCTTTCTGCTTATTCTGTGCTGTAAGAATAGCGTCACTATTTCCTTCTCTTCTAGCTTGCTTGCCTTCTTCTATTGCTTTAATGTACTCTTTATCAAGAGATTCTGTTTTCTTCTTCTGTTCTTCAAGTTCCTTCTGTATTTCAGCTTTCTGCTTATCATAGACTTTCACTAAGGATTGAGCATTCTTTACTCCACCAACACTGGCAACATTAATTCTAGCATCTTTAGGTGTATCCATAGAAGAGGAATCATCTATCTCAGATTGCATTTTCTCTCTTCTTTCTTCCCAATGCCCATTAAGAGCCTGCTGTACTTTCATCTTAGTTCTCACCTCTGGAGATATTGAAATACCATTATTCTTCTCAATCTTCTGAATCTCATCTTCTGCCTTATTGAATGCTTCTGATGCTTTCTGTAATTTCTGAGCATTCTGAGCAATTTCATATAAAGCTTTCTGAGAAGTATATTCATCCTGCTCTATCTCTGGATGAGAAGCATAGTATTGAGAGAGGAGATTAGAAATCTCTTCTTCACTAAATGGATTCTTGCCTTCTTCAAGATTAAGCTGAGAAGCTTTTTCTATCAATGTCTTAGCGTTCTGTACTACAGAAAACATAGTAGTTGGATCATTAGAATCTTCACCTAATTTATCTAAAGTATTAACTGCATGAAGAGACTTAATAAAATCCATAGTCTTCTGGTCTCCTAAGCTCTCCACATTCTCTGAGGCAATATTGGAAGCTATCAGATGTTCAATATCTACAAAGTCATTATATTCATCCAGGAGATTATTTACATAGTCAGCATGACTTCTTAAATCTCTTTCTGCCTGTTTCTTGCCATAGTAGGTATTAAGTACACCATTCTGAATGAAATAGTTCATTTGTCCTCTCCAGTCATTCCATTTGCCAAGGTCTTTATACTTGACAGAACCATCTTCATTCTTCAAAGGATTACCATTTTCATCTCTTTCTATCTCACGTCTAAAGTTATTCTTATAAGCTTCTCTACCTTCCTTTGTAGCTAGTCTTGCAAGGTTAGCAAAGTTTGGAGTGAAATTTACTATACTACCTAAGGCACCCACAGTACCAGCATTCCATGTAGTCTCCTGACCCATAGAATCCTTTAATCCTTTTATATAAGAGTAAATACCATCTGCAAAGCCATAGGTGTTAGCCAAAGCCTCACCATTCTGATAGGAATGAAGATACTTGTTAAAACTATCTTCATTGATTCTTTCAGCAGCATCTACCTGCATATCATCAGTACCATTTGTCCAGAATCCACCCCAAGACTGAGAGCCTAATGTTTTACCAAACTCTTTCCATTTATCTGCTCTAGTAAGGAATTTATTTGCATCAGTAGTTAATCTCTTTCTACCTTCTGCTGTAGTTACCTCTTTTAATCCTTTAAGAGTAGTTGACATTTTCTTTGATAATCCAGCTGGATTGGTATAGAGGAATTTTCTATAACCCATAGTATTGACAAATCCATACTTAATAGCTTCTGGCCAGAAAGTATTAAATGCTGCATCTCCTGCACCATCAATAGCTTTCTGTTGCAAGTTAGCATATTCCTTGGAAGACATTCTTTCCTTAATTCTATTTTGAACTAATTCTCCAAGAACAGCTTCCTGAGCTTTAGCATGAAGCATCTTATCAAGTGCTTTCTCATCAGCAATCTTCATACCTCCATCTCTATGCATCTGGGCAATATATTCTGCTTTTAAGCCAGCAGCTCTAGCCTTAATAAGTCTATCAACACTTGCTTTATAATTCTTATCAGTATGGTACTGATTATAAATATCATTTCTACTAGCAGTCATTGCAGCTTCTTCTGCATTAGCTAGATTCTGCTGAAGTGTTTCCTGGAAAGTACCTCTATTATAAGCATAGGCAATACCCAAGGCACCTGCTGTTCCCTGAGCAATCTGACCTGCTTTAGTCTCTGCAGTAAGTAACTTACCTGTGGTATCCAGGACTTTACCAAAGCCTCTAGCCAATTTACCTACTTTACTGGCAGTACTCAATGCCTTACCTACAGTACCAATACCAAAAGGAATAGCCTGTGCAGCAGCATCTGCCAGACCAAAAGACATCATCTTAAAAGACTCATACCAAAGGTCACTATCTTCATTAGGATTATAAGCTACCTTATAAGGACTGCTTCCAATCTTCTCATATTGCTTCTGTTCATTTTCATCGAGAGTTCCAAACTGTTCAGCTCTAATCCAGTACTGAGGATTAAGTGTCATCCAGTCAATACCAAATGCTCCTTTAATATCACTACCATCAGGATTCTTTCCCATATTATGAAGAGTGGTATAATCCACCTGCATCTTATGGACAGAATGGAGTGCTCCTTCACTATCTTTATAATGAAGACCTCCCTGCTTATCTCTTATGACTTTAGTCTTGTTAGGATCAAGAACATTACCTTTATCATCTACCATTACAATAGGCTTTTCAGCATAAGCATCCTGACCTGCTCTATATAATTCTGCAATACCATTTAATTTATCAGCCGAATAACTCATAGCAGAAATACCTACATCTTTAGCAAATAAACCAAATTTTTTAAGGCTACCTTGATGCTCTTTGATATATCTCTTAGCTTCATTATTCAAGGCTGTAGCTGCCATATCAGGTGACATATTAGCTTCATATACTTTCTTTTTGGCAAGTATCTGACGCATATTATCAATACTAAAGTTCTTCATTTCTGAAGTAACCTGATTTTCAGAGCCATTGCCATAATGAGAGGCAAACTCAGATATACCCATATTGGATATACCATTCTTATCTTTATAACTTCCAGGAGTAATAGCCTGTACAAAAGCTTCTTTTACCTGCTTATCACTAAGTCCTGTAATATACGGATCATTGAGATAAGTTTGGGATACCTTAGTACCTAAGTTCTTTGCATGATTATCTATATCATCATTATAGATATTCTGAAGAATCTTATTGTTCGCTTCTTTCTTGATTCTTTTCAGAGCTTCATTGTCTAACTCATTGTTATCATTATCTATATTAGTATAAAGACCTCCAGTAACATTCATAGCCTGGGCTGCATTCTTTAAAAAGCCAGAGATTCCTTTATTGGTAGCTTCCTTATATTTAGCATACTTATTAATGTCTTTCTGCCATGCATTTTCAAACTCTGAAGGAGTGAGATAGTTACTCTCCATCAGTTTAAGTTTAGCATCAGTTGAGAGCTGATTATATTTTTCAAAATCAGCTCCTAAACCCTTATTGTTGTTTCTTGTACCATCAGCATTAATAGGGCTATATAATTTTGTAAATTCTGTGTTAACTATGTCATCCTTGTATAAGGTATTACGCATATCTATATCTGGTATAGCTTTGAATTTTTCAATACCATACTTATCAATGAACTGTTTGTTGGAATAGAGATTGTTGATATATACAGGATCATAACCATGTTGTGAAATCAAATCTCTATTCTTATTTATAAAACTATCATACTGAGCTTTTGAAAGACTTCCTAGTCCCTGTAAGCCTCGTAATCCTTGTGGTTTATTTATTGGCATAACTTATATATTTTAATTTTATTTGCAAATTTAATGAATTACTAAGATGTACTTTCCTCTTTTATGATGATTATTATTCAAACTAATGAACTTACTGAGTAGTTTAGATTCATTTTCTTTTTATGTAAAAGGGTATATTACTTTCAGATTAAAACTTTTACACCATATATTCAACACAAATATATCAATTTAAAACATTTTACAAAGTTTAACTGAAATAGTTTGCTCAAAAGGAAGATTATTGTGCAGAAAAGGTTAAATTTGCAGCATCTAAGAATAAATAGAAACTAAACAAGAAAAGGAAAAGGAGACTTTAGAATGAAAGAAAGTGAAAACGGCAGTAGTATGCCTACTGCAATAGAGAAAGTTATCTGGGCATTTTATCATTGGAGTGCAATATTTGTACCTATTGTTATAATGCTTTCTCACTGGTACATATTCTATGTATTCAGTCAGAATAACTGTGAGCTGATGCATTATTCACCAGCTAATGAAGTATGTATAGCTTGGATATATACTATACTATATTTGGCTGTACCTGCAATGCTTGTACCAGCAAGTTACCTTTTCAGATGGTGTAATCTTTTCAGAGTTCCATTTATATATTTTATCTTCATTAATGTAGAGAGATTATATTATGGTTCCTGGTTCTGTACCAATGAAATGATAGATACTCACTATATCCTTATTTACTGTATCGTTTGTATCTATGTCATGGAACTCATTGGTTTGTGTTTGAAGCATCAGAAGAATATTAATCGAAGCATTAAGCTTTCCATGATTCACCTCTTAAGAAGAACAAAAAGAATGTTTGCCAGTAGTCCTGTCAGTGACAAGATGAGTGATGAGATTATTGATATAATTGAAAAGAAGCAATCATAATGGATTTAAGAGAACAGTTTTTATGTAGTGCCTTAGATAGATTTAAGGAAATGATTACCAATGGTGACTGCTCTAAAGCAGACATTGCTTATTTTTCTAATCTGTCTAAGTATGAATTAGATAGAAGAGGTGCTACTGTAGATAAGAAAGGATGGCTTACAAAGATTGAAGCTAGTCAAGAGCTTGGAGTCAGTACTTCTACTTTTGATAGGATGATTCTTAAAGGTGTTCTGTCTAGAGGAAAGAAGATAGCCCATCAAAAGAATTTAGTGTGGAAATATGATGATATTAAGCAATTAAAACGTATGATGTTGCTCAATGTAAAGAACTGATATATAATATATTAAATGTAGAGCTTGAGCAACGTTTGTTGTTCAGGCTTTTTTGTTATATCTTTGCCTCAGTAATCGGTTACAAAGTGTTTTAAATCTAATAGTTAATTGTTAAATCAGATTGTATCATGGATATGACAAATGAGAAAGTAGTAGAGAAGAAAGTCTACGAAAACAAGAAGGATGAATATGCATCTAAAGGTGTTGCAGGTACTGCCCTTGGTTTGGGTATAGCCGGCACTGCTCTTGGTGTATTGCCTTGGCTTACTGGTAATGGTGGTCGTAGTATCTTTGGTTCACTTGGTAATGGTATGCCAGATAATGTGAATATCAATACTTATGGTGGTATGACTGCTAGTAATACTGCACCTACAGCTCTTGATGTAATGGAGAAAGAATGTTCTGATGAAGTGAAGTTGCTTACTGATATGTTTACCTTGAAGTTGAATACTCAGCAGCAGATGTATGACCATCGAAATATTGATATCAATGAGAAGTTCAGTATGTGGAAGGGTTTTGTAAGTGCTTTGGATGCAGAGAACAGAAGAAGTGTAGCAGCAGAATTTGGTCTCTATAAGTCTCAAAGGGATGCTGATGATCGTTTGAAGGATGCTATGGTAGAACAGGGATTCTCCCTTTATAAGAATCAGCGTGATGGCTTTGATGCTCTCAATGAGAAGTATGCAGCAAAGTTTAATGAGCTTGACAAGGAAGTGGCAGTATTGAAGGCTATCCGTCCATATCAGGATAAACTGTTGATGGATTATACTGACAAGAAGACATGTACCTGCATCAGAGGTCAGCTTGTATTACCTAATACTCCTGTAGTCAATGGCTATGGAAGCTATAGTGGCTGCAACTGTGTGAGTAGTGCTACTCCCACCACTGGTGCCTAGGCTGAAAGCTTCTAGGAAAGGAGCAAAGAGAAAATAAGATTGGTAGGAGATATTACCTAGAGTATGTCTCCTCCTTTCTAAATTAAGTATCAATTTTAAATAGATGTTAGTATGAATTTTGCATCAGACCCTATATTAGGAGGACAACAAAGTCAGCAGGATACACTTAGTCAGATGAATGAGTGGGCACAGAAGTTTGCTGAGCTACAGAAGCAGAAAGGTAACTTTAACATGCAGCCACAGCAATCCAAGACTCCTACATGGGATGAGATAGATAAAATAATGGATAGTCTTACAGATACCCAGAAGAATTATCTTAATCAGAATCAGGACTTTGTGGAAAGTTATCAAGATGTAGCCAATATCCTACAGAGAGAGGAACTTAGGATAATCAGACCTCTTGTTGAGCAGACTAAAGATGGTAAGGAAGCTTTGGATAAGCATCTTTCACTTATCAAGAAATTGAAAAAGAATGCTATGCAGGCAGAAGAAGAAAAGACTGCCTTGTGGAATGAATATATGACCAATTATAGTGATATGACTTTTAAGGACTTTATGGCAATGAAGAAACAAGATAAGAAAGGAGGCTCCAAATGAATATACCTACACTTAAGGAGAAAATGCTTAGTAGCCTAGATAGCTGGCTTAAAGGACGTATTGATGAAATGGTAAGTGATAATCCAGCTTTATCTCTACCTTCTGTTTATATTAAGCGTGGATGTCATAACATTCTTAACAAATATGAGGGAAAGATAAGTCAGAGTATAGACAATGCTTCTTTATTTCTTGCAGATGAGAATGGAGACATCAATACCAATACATTGTTTGCTGATGCAATGGAAATCTTTAAAGGGCTTGAAGATAATACTTTTGATATAGGACTGGTTCAGGGTGTAGTAGGTAAAGGAAGGATTTCCATAACTTTACCAGATAACATCTTTACTAACATCATATTTGGTAATAAGAAAACTATCACATTCAATGAAAATGATTTCCTGGAATTGAAGTCTTTACTTGTTGAATAATAAATACTTAGAGATATGGAACAGAAAGAAATAATGAATATGTTTGATAAGCTCTACACCAAGATGAGTACATCCAGTGATCCCAATAATATGCATGTCTTTGGTAATACTATGAAGAGTATGTTTAAAGATATGATAGAATGGAGACCAGATGTTGCTCAGGAATATCTTGATAAATTGGAAGCTATCAACTGGAAGAACTACCTGTCCAAGAAGGAAGCTGTAACCATAGTAAATGGTATGGAACCTTCAGGAGGTTGGGATGTTTCTGAATGGGAGAGATGTATGGAGAATATGGATTTCCGTACAGAGGATTCACCTTATTATAATAAGTGGGCCATGTATGTTGCAATGAATATGATCTACTCAGATAGTGCTAGTACTATTGCTAAGATTGCAGGTAAGAGTCTTTCTGAAATGCCTAGAGAGGAATTATTCAAGGCAATACATTGTCTTGCTTTGGATAAGCTGAAAGATAAAGATGGTATGTTTGATATTCGGGCATATTTTCATGTATAAAGATATTACATCATAAGATTTACTGTTTGTGTTAAGGAGGAGATTCTAATAAGAGTCTTCTCCTTTTTATGTTATATTAGTTAGTTGATTTAGATTGAATTAGGGAAAATGTTAGATACCTTATATTGATTACTTCTTTTGTTATCTTTGCAAATAAAGAAAATAAAGAAATATAAATATGGCATGTAACGCAATAGGTGGATTCCCATCACAACAGTTATCCTTTAGTAAGAAAGGAAAGGTATGGAGGCAAAAATGCGTGGATTTTGGAGATAATCATAGCTTACTTCATTATCATTTGACCAGAAAGTCTGTTGCTGCAATGAAGATAAACAAAGACTTGATTAATGGTCAGATACACATGAGTGACTTAAAATTATATCTTAATCCTTATGGTATTGATGCATCCTTTATCCCTGATAACATACAGCATTATCCTATCATCAACTCTAAGTTGTCAGTACTTAGGGGAGAAGAGTCTAGGAGGTTATTTGATTTCAGAGTAGTAGTTACCAATCCTACTGCTGTCTCAGAGATGGAAGAAGAGAAGAATAATCAGGTAAATATGATGCTTCAGCAGTTAATGATGGATGACTCAATGAATGAGGAAGATTTTAATCAGGAACTACAGAAGCAGTCTGGTTACTTTACTTATGAGTACCAAGATAAAAGAGAGGTAAGAGGTAATCTCTTGCTTAATCATTATATGAAGGAATTGGATATACCTCAACTCTTTAATGAAGGTTTTGTTGATGCTTATACTCATGGTGAAGAATCTTATCTTTGTGATATTGTAGGGGGAGAACCTTATATAGAGAAAATTGATCCTTTAAAGATGAGAGTTATTAAGTCTGGCTATTCCAATAAGATAGAGGATGCTGATATGGTAGTCCTTGAGGACTACTGGAATCCAGGTAGAATCATTGATACTTATTATGATCAGCTTACTAAAAAAGATATAGAATCTTTGGAGACTACTCCAAATAATATGAATGGTAACTATACTGATTCTCTTGATAACATTGATGCCAGATATGGATTTGTACCTAATATTAATATAGATACTACAGCTGGTGATGCAGTATTCAATCCTCTTACTCTGTTTGATGATATTATTGATACTACATACTTACCTTATGATATGAATGGTAATATCAGGGTATTGAGAGTATATTGGAAATCAAGGAGACAGATTAAGAAAGTAAAGAGTTATGACCCAGAGACTGGGGAGGAAGAGTTTAACTTTTATCCTGAAACTTATCACTGTGACCCTTTAAAGGGTGAAGAGGAACAGACCTTCTGGATTAATGAGGCATGGGAAGGTACTAAAATTGGTACTGATATATATGTGAACATGAGACCAAGACCTATTCAGTATAATAGGTTGAGCAATCCATCAAGATGTCACTTTGGTATCATTGGTAGTATCTATAGTACAAATGGTGATGTTCCTTTCTCTCTTGTAGATATAATGAAGCCTTATTCCTACTTCTATGACATTATTCATGATAAGCTTATTAAGCTTCTTTCCAAGAACTTTGGTAAGATTGTAAGGATGGACTTTGCTAAAGTACCTAAAGGATGGGATGTAGATAAGTGGCTCTATTATATTAATGTGAATAACATTGCAGTAGAGGATAGCTTTAAAGAAGGTAATATTGGTGTAGCTACTGGTAAACTTGCTGGTGCTATGAACAATGCTTCTTCTGGTGTTATTGATGCCTCCTTGGGTAATGAAATTCAACAGTATATCAGTCTCTTAGAATGGATTACCAATAAGGTAGGTGAGATGGCAGGTATTTCTAAACAGAGGGAAGGTCAGATTTCCAATAGAGAAACTGTAGGTGGAGTAGAGAGAGCTACCTTACAATCATCTATGATTACTGAAACTCTTTTCTCTGTACATGATAGTGTGAAGAAGAGAGTACTTGAATGTTTCTTGGAAACAGCTAAGATAGCCCTTAGAGGTAGAAAGAAGAAGTTTGATTATATCCTTGATGATGGAAGTAAGAAACTGATGGAGATAGATGGTGATGAGTTTGCAGAGTGTGACTATGGTCTTGTAGTAGATAACAGCAATGGTACTCAGGAACTTAATCAGAAGATTGATACTTTGGCACAGGCTGCTCTTCAGAATCAGTCTCTTGATTTCTCTATTATTATGAAGATATATACTACCAAGAGTACTGCTGAGAAGATTAGAATGGTAGAGAATAATGAGAAACAGAGAAGAGAGGAAGCTATGCAGCAACAGCAGCAACTCCAGTTACAGCAGGCTCAGCAGACACAGGCAGAGCAAGAACTTAAGTATAGAATGTTCCAGGAAGAAATGGAGAATAACTTGCTAGTTGCTCAGATCAATAGTAAGGCAGAAGCTGATAGATTGCAGTTAATGGGTGGTGCTGATGCTATGACTATGGAACAGAAGCTTAGTCTTGAAAGAGAAAAGCTTTCTGAAAATGCAAGACAATTCAATGAGAAACTTGCCCTTGATAAGAAAGCACAGGCTGATGATGCCAGGCTTAAAGAACAGCAGATTAAAGCATCTGTCAAGAAGAGTACAAGTAATAAGTAGAAGTGTATAATATATAAAGAGTAGAAGTTATGAAACTTATAGTTATTGAATCTTTTCAACTCAAGGTAGCTGATGAAGCTTTACTTATAAAGCCTATAAGGAAGCTGTTTAACCAAGATAGAAGTGCATCCAAGGAGCAGTTCTATAAGCAGATGTCCTATCTTTACTTTATGGTAGATCCAAGAAGTACTTATTCTTATATCCTTGATGAGAAGGAGAGAGCTAAGGCTATCATAGAGCAGGAAGGACTAGAAAAGGATTTTAAACCATCTCCTTTACTGGAAGAAGCTATGGCAGTATATAAGAAGCATACAGTAACTCCTTCACAGGAGTTGCTTAATGCTGCTTTAAAGGCTGCACATACAGTCAGTGAGTTCTTGATGAGAGATGATATTCTTGATATGGAAGATGATAAGGGTAAACCTAAATATCAAATCTCTTCCATTACCTCTGCATTGAAGAATGTAGAAGGTATTGTATCTTCTCTACAGAATCTCCAGAGAAAGGTAGAGAGTGAACTTAGTGAACAAAGTAAGGCTAGAGGTAGTCAAGAGTTAACCATATTTGATGATGTAGATTAATATGAAGAAAAATAAAATATGTTCCTGTGTTATCTCTATAGATATGTTCTATAGTGAGGTGATAGTAATGATGACCACTTCTAAAGATTATCTTTACGAAGAAGTAGAAAGTGTTCTATCTGAGGATTTAGGTATGAAGGAGAAATGGGCAAAGGACTTTGCTTCAGAGATACAGAAGTATCTTGATGAGAAAAAGGTTCTTCCTCCAGGAATGACTTTAGATATAGAAGGATTAACAGGAGGAAGAGATGTCTTTGTTATCTTTGATGGGACTCCTAAGACTGTAACCAAGGAAGTTATTATCCATGAAATGGTTCATGCTATACAATGTATCTGTGATGTAAGAGGAATAGATGATAGGGAAACAGAAGCCTATATGGTTGAGTATCTCTGTCATAATCTCTTTACTCAGATAGCAGAATGGAATAAAGGAACTAAGAAAGGTTAAATATAGCTTTAGGTACTTGGTATATAGGAATAGTTTCTGTATCTTTGCATAAAAATTTTAGTTATGAAGGAGTTAGTATATTTATCTATAATAATGTTTCTTGGTGTAGGTTGTTCTCATCAAGGAACTTCAAACAAAGAAAGTAGTGATACTGTATGTATTGCTCCTGATAGTGTATGGGATTATTCTTATATTGATTCAGTTCATCATGCCTTAAGATGTAAGGCTTATGAAATCTATGGAGATAGTGATGCTACAGGTCTTCCTGATAGTGTAATGAGAAGAAAAGATTCTATTGAACGATTAAGAGAGTAAAATTATGCCAGTAAAAGATGATTCATTGATAGCTCAATATATAAGAGCAATAGAGAATCCTGATAGTGTAGGGTTCAATAAGGGTAGGTGGGAAGCTCCTCCTAAAGGTAAAAGCTTTGATATTAATAGCCGAGGCTTTGGTATGGATGTAAATTATAATGATGCTACTAGGGCTTTAACTGCACATAGAAAAGGTAAGTGGCTTACAGAGGAAGAGGAGAGACAATTAAGACAAGATCATACTGACTATATTGAAGATGTATTGGAAGATTGGACACCTAAGATGCTTAGAGAAATACCTTCCGAGGAAAAGAAGGCAATGGCTTTAGGTATGATGTATAGAGGAGATAATGTTAAGAAGATAATTAATAATCCTTCTCTAAGAAATGCCTATTATTTTGGTTCTAACGAAAATATGCAAAAAGCAGTATCAAATTATTATCAAAAGAATAAGCAAGCTCCTAGAGCTGAAAATCATAATAAGTTCTTTAATTCTAGAAGGCAGAGTACTTATAATCCTTCTAGGTTTGAAACTCCTAAGTTTGTACCTAAGCATAAGTTTTATGATGATGGTGGTTATCTTGATGATACTTGGGATAGCCTACCTCTAGCAGATAAAGCAGAAATGATTAAAGTAGCTGTTGCTAATGGTATTACTACCTTACCTGAGATTAGAAGTGCTTATAATGAGTTTGCCAAAGGTGGTTATATTCCTTCTGATAGTATCAAGAAGAGAATCTCTAATTGGGAAGGTTCTTCTATGAAAACCAATAGGAGCTTTGAGGCTGAAGCTAAGGACTTTAATCGTGTAATTCCTGAGGAGATAAGAAGTAAACTCTCTCCTAAACAGCTTGATGCCTTATATTCTTATGGCTATAATGTAGGTATGGGTAATTTGAAAGAGAGGGTAGTACCTACATTGACTGCATACACAAAAGGTAAGGCTAGTAAAGAAGATGTTCAAAGGTCTATGTGGGCTAAAAGAGATAATGAATTAAAAGGATTAACTACTAGAAGAAATACTGAAAGGGAAATGTTTGGTGGTAACTATAGAACTACCTTTACTGGAACTGGTAAGTTAGGTACTCATATAGACCCTTCTGAATATACCTACTATGAAGATCTTAGTCCTATGATAGATAACATCAATATTCCCCAAATGCAGTTTCCCGACAGTATGGCTGCTGACCCTACTACTCTTTATAAAGTTCCTACTATTGATGAAACTTTATTCTCTAAACCTGAAGCTATTCCTGAGGAATCTTTGTATAGTCCTCAGCAGGAAAGAATTGAAGGCTTGAAGAGAATGAATACTATTATGGGATTACTAGGTCAGAGCACTCCTTTTGCTGGATTGACAGATCCCAGTACTCCAGGTTTATTATCCTATGTTAACCAAATATATAATTTATAAACCATGTAGAAAAAAAAGAAAGGTAGGAGGTTTCCCTTCTACCTTTTTCTATATCCAATTTTAAGTATTTAGTTTTACTTAGAATCCATTAGTTGCCAATGATTATAGTATAAGCAGTTCATTGGGCAATCATGGTAGATGTCTCCATCTTCTTCAACCCAATCATCCCATTTACATGTTGAGCATCTAAGAGGAACATTTGCTAAGGCAGCTAATTTCTTAGCTTTTCTTTTAAGGATTCTACTTGCCTTTGTAAGTCTGGTGTCTTTTGTAACAACACATTTAAATGTCCAATAGCAGTTACTGCTGTTGAAAATCTTCTTTGCTAATCTTGCTTTCATTGTATGTTGTTTTTATTCATAATCTGACATATCGAGAAGTACTTCTAGCTTAGAAGCTATCTCCGTCATTCTTTCTTGAATTATACTAATCTCAGGAATTCTATTCTCATGACCTTCTCTCCAAGTAACATTCAATATACCTAAGTCTTCACCCTTGGAAGTCTTCATAGCTCTCATAGCAAGAGCAGTACATTGATTCTCTTTGAGGATTCTTGCATAGCCTGCATCAACTTCTGTTACTTCATCCATATTAGAGAACCACTTGAATTTATTCTTCAACATATAGCCAATGATAGGGAAGAGATTAGTAGGAATACACTGGAAATCCTTATAGTTAAATACAACACCTTCAGCTGTATTGACAGATGGGAAACTCTCATCATAGAATCTCTTATGATAACCACCAATATACTTCTCTGTGTTATGCATTAACTCAATGGTAACCACATCACAATGCAAGGCATCCCTAAGATAATCTGTCATCTCATTAGCTTCTTCTTCTATTCTTGAAGTCTGAGCATAACATTCCTTGTCTTTCTGCTTATCTTTTTTCTTCTGTTCCTGCATAGCTACCAGTACAGCATTCATTACTCTTTTCTGAGCATACGTGGAATATAGTATCATAGCTAACCCAACAATAACACCAATGGTTATGGGATTGGGTTCCATTATAATACTTACTATCCAATCATATAAATCATCCCTTAGGAATAACTTACCTAGGAATAAAGCTACTAAAGTACAGAGGATTATCTTGAAGAAGATACTTACTGAGTGGTCTTTTACTTCGTTCAGTTTACTGAATCCTCCTAGAAATTCTGTGATTGCCTGTATCACACTAGAGATTTTTTCTAACATTACCTTTACTATTTACACATTCTTTACTGTTATTCAAGGATGTCATAATGTCCAATGTGATATTTGTTACACACCCTACAGAAATAGGATGTCATTCCGTATAACTTATGCTTAGAGATATACTTATCAGCTTCTTTCTCTGTCTCATAAGTTTTCTTACTCTTACCTCTGGAGGTATAGTGCTGTCTTGGTCTGGACTTCTCAAAAGGTATCTTACAAATTCCCATATCAACAATATCTATCCTTTTATGCAAAGGTATATACATTATATATAATTAGGAAGATATTAAGAAAAGTACTAAGAATAGTTACTATTTTTCTTAGAATAAATGCAATAATCTGAGAATAAGAACGTTCTTAAAATAAAAAAGTGTTGCTTATGCAGTATTCTTTATATCAATTTTATAGCCAGAGTCCTCTGAATCTATATGAGGTTAGAAGACATTTCCTTTGGAATTTCTACTGTCAGGATCATAGTAGGAATGAGGCAAGGAAAGTCTTGAAGGCTGTTGTTGCCTCTTCTAAAATAGGTAGGATAATAGACAAATCCATACAGAAGAAACATACACCAAATTATAGTGACTTCTTATCTGCTATAAAAGGTATGGTCAAATTCTGGTTCTGCTCTAGAAACACCTTGATATTGGCTACCATAGAAGCTGTATTAAGATGGGATATTGTTGCTAATAAGAAACTTAACTTAAGAAATCCTAATGAACTAAAGCAGGATACTCTTAAAGTTCTTAAGAAATACTTTGCAGGTAAGGTAGTACCAATAGAAGACAATATACCCTATACTCTTCCTAGTTCTCTTCCTATGCCAGAGCCTGCTAAATCTTCTTCAGAAGATAAGCATCAAGATACTAATTCTGAATCAGAAGAATCTGTATCTATTAGAACCTGGAGTCTGGATGAATTCACCAATGAGTTTGGACCAAAGATGCAAGTGCAGGAATTTGCTAACAGCAAGACTGGAGACTTATTCAAAAGTTGTGTATTTACCAAAGGATATACAAGAACCTTTGTTGCTTTTTCATCTAAGTTAGGTGAATTGACCAAAAAGGAAATACTGGATATGAAGGATGAGCTGATAGTTTTAAGAGTACAGAATGGTAAGTATAAACTTGCCAAGCACTATTATACATAGAGTATTAATATTAAAAAATCACATAACATGAAGAAATATATACACTTTGTAATTCCCTATGCTATATATGCTAGCTTGGTGATGGTGATAATTGCTGATGCTGGTCGTGATTATTGGCAAATGTTTATCTTTTGGATTATTACTCTACCTTTGATTGTAGGGTATATTGCTTATCTTATATGGGAACATAAAAATAAAAAGAATAAAGGAGAGTAATTAGCTCTCCTTTATACTTATTATCTATTAGAAGGTGAAGCTTCAAATATCTTAAAGATAGCATCGTCTTCATCCATTCTCTGCATCTGTTCCCAATCCTTGAAGAATGGCATATTGTATTTTACCATATTTCTCCAATACTTGTTTTCTCCTTTATGGTCACCTGATTTAATCTCAGTAACAAGATCACCATTGGTAAGACCATAGAAAGTATAGAGTAGGGAGTTCATAGTATTCAATGATGCCATAGGAGAATTAAGTACTGTCAACCAGTTAGAGATATTCTTAGGATGAGGCATTGAAGCCTCTGTATCAAGAATAGCTCTCTTTGTCTGATATATCCACCATCTTCTCCAAAACTCTCTCTTATGCTTATCTGGGTCTCCAAGGGCAAAGCCAAGACCTAACAGACAGATGTACATCATCATTTCTGCTCTAACTCTCTTGATGTTATATTTCTGCATATCATCAAGATTATGCCATTGCGCCTGTGACCTGAACATAAAGGTGTAGAAGTCTTTCATAAAGAGACCAATAGCATCTATCTTCTGACCTCTATTCCAAGTATCTTTGGTATCATCATTGGTAAGACCTTTGTATAAACTATACCAATATCCTTCTCTGTCTTCTCCAAGTGAAGCATCAAAGTGTCTCTTTCTAAATCTCCTGGAATAGTGTTCAACCATCCATTGCCTAAAGTTCATTATACCACGTCCCCACCATTTTTGATGTAATAGTCCCTTATCTTCATCATTCATAGCACCATGAGTAGATTGGTTAGCATAACGAAGTTTCTTTCTAATTTTATCAATGAAGACATCCGTTATAGCATTACCATCAAGGTCTGTTACTCCAGACTTTAGATGAAGTTCTGAGTTACCATTCTGTTTATTGGTTACCTCAAAGGCATCATATAAGCTTATCTTTTTACCATTTAATAGTACTTTCTGATTATGAAGAACACCATACATATTCACATAGTGAATAAGATACTCACCAGATGAATACCCAATGAAGGAACAATCATGAGAGATTAACTGTCTGAACATACTTTTATAGTATTTTGTATGACTCTTTTCAGAGAAGTTTTCCTGAAGAGGATCAAATAGTTCTCTCATAAGTACACTCTTATGGTTTACATTATTGGTAAGAAGTTCTGCTAATTCTCCTCCAACGCCTGCACTTCCAAACAGTTTTGTGTGTGCCCAAGCATAATCTTTAAAGTTATAGAACTCACCAGCACCAGCTTCAATCATCATCTGAAATTCACCCATAAGATAGTTGGCAACAGCACCTTTGATATTAGTTGCTAATCCTTTGAAAGAAGTATAAGCAATGATATTACTGAACATCTTAGCCCAAGTTTTGTTTTCATTAGGGTCTCTGTTCTGACCATAGATATGCTGGGCAATGAAACCTTCTATAAGTTCTGTTGTATTGGTATTTTTTCCTCTTTTCCAAAGATCCTTGAATACTCTTATCTCCTTATTCTGTACTACATCACCTTTAGGGTCTTTATCCTTAGCACTCTGATTCTTTACAAAGTCACCAATAAACTCAACTACCTGTGCTATCTGATTCATAGAATCATAATTAACTGCTGTACCTGCAAGGGCTGCAATACCAGTTGAGAAGTTCTTAAGAAGTTCTCCCTCTTCAACTCTATTGACAAAGAAAATAGGAATCTGTCTTAGTGGAGTGTTGTCAAATGCACCTTCTGTTATCTGATATTCATCACCATCAATGATACCATTCATATTATAGTTCTCATCATCTTCCCTTATCTTATAGAAGTTCTCAGCTTTATTCTTTACAGCTTTAGCAACATCCTTGAAGTTCTTAGCATCATGCATAGTATCAAGGAACTTACGTCTTACCTGTGGTGGAAGATACTGATGTTGAGCATAGGCTGGTAGGAGAGAACCAATTTCACCTTTAAGTTGCATCATGGTATCATAGTAATCAATCTGCTCCTGAGTCCAATCTTTCTGAAAATCACTAATCTTTCTATAGCTGTCATTAGGTACTCTTTCTGTTCTACCATTGGTATTATCTACAACTCTGTCTTCTGTATTCTGGTCTTCCCAGTCTTCAATAGCTTGCTTTAAGTCAAAGCCTTGAAAACCTTGAACATAGAGTGATTTGATCTTGGCAGACCTGGCTGCTTTATATAACCCCCAATCAATATCACTGACTATATGACCATCATCCTCATACATAAATTCAGAATTATGTCCTGCTTTATAGAGTTTATCTGTAGCCCTACGAATCCTAAGAGATATATTATTCATAGTTGCATCCCTTGAATCTTGGGCATTTCTTATGATGGAACCCATAGCACCAATGATAGGATTAGATGCCCTGCCTACACTATATAACCAATCAAACATAGTAGAATCTGTAGCAGCCATTCTGATAGCATTAATCATAGACTGTCCATCAGGAGTAGTGTTTCCTACAATCTCTATCATAAGATTGGTCATAGTACTTTCTGTAAGGTTATCCAGCATCTTTTCCTTTTTATCAAAGAATTCCTTCAAGTCTTTAGCTGTCTGACGAATATTGTCAATATCTGTTTGAGCTATAGATTCATCAATGGTAAGATTTTCATCTGCCAATGCAGATACTAGAGGATAATATTGTTCTTTAAGGGACTTTACATCCTGTAGAATCTTAGCAGTACCAAAAGCTTTCTCCAACTCTGTACCAGTTTGAGGAATACCTTGTAGCATAGTATCAATATCTGCTATCTGAGAGGATGCTTCTCCTAGGAAGTTTAATACTCCAGAGTAATACTTCTTGCTGGACAACTCCTTCATCAGTTTATTAAGTACACCTTCAAGCCTCTTTCCTTCAGCATTATTACCCTTTTCCTTTTCAAGCTGTCTAATCTGCCTTTGAAGAGTAATAGCAGCATCTGCTGCTGCATCAGAAAGAGTTCTAATCTTAGAGGATGCTCTGTGAATCTCATTGATATCAATCTTATACTTCTTATTAAGCATTTGGATTTCACCTTGAATTTCCTGCTCTGGACTATAAGCAATGATATGCTTACCAATCTGTGTAACCTGAGTAATAAGGTCATCCATATCTATACCTTGATATTTCTTGGTATCAGCTACAGCTCTCAGTAACAATCTCTGTTGAGGAATAGTAAGGTTTATTGCTCCATGGTTAAAGTCATTAAGAGCTTGTGCTGCATTTTCAATGGAACCAAAGGCATTGATAGCTCTTTGAACATGTGGAGAATTAGGACTTAAGGAGAATAGAATCATAGCATCTTTCTTGTAGAGATTACTAATATCCACTCCTGCAAGATTCTTGAGATATTGTGCTAGACCAGTATTCATTGCATTGAATACACTTTGCAGTTCCTGAGGCATAGCAGTTATATCTACACCTATACCATTAAATACCTGTTTATAAACATCCCAAACCTGTAGGTTCTTCTTAACACTATCTCCATAAGTATGTGTCCTGGAGTTCTTTTCAGAAACAATGATGTTATAGATGTCACCATGCTGTACTACTATGGAAGTAAGACCTTTATGATTATCATTGAAATCATCAGCTTTCTTTAAGGCATCTTCTGCATTACTGAAATCCACTCTCTTACCATTGATATCTACAGCTCCTAACTGAAGCTCTGCTGTAGAAAGATTACCAATATCTTCCTGTATAGACTTGAAGTCAAGGAACTTCAATACATCTTCTGCATTATGCTGTCCCTGTCTATTCCTTTCTATATTAGCCTGGTCCATCTTATCTGCCATATCAGATACTGTATAGGAGGCATATAGCCAATTAGTAAGAGGTCTATCCTTCAGCTTTTCCAGCATCTTTTTATACATCCTTGAAGGCTCCCCATTGGGAGCCTCAGGATATAATATACATGAACTATTACTCATACACTAACAATATTTTTTAAACTCATTAACTGCTTCATCAATACTTAAATCTAATCCTTTCTGTTTAAATACATTCTGTAAGAACTTACCAAAGACCTTTTCTCTACCTTTGATACTCTCAGCCTTCTGTAAAGCTTCCTTCTTACTTAATGTAGGAACCTGTTTCATAATCAAGTCTGCAAATGCTGCAAGATTCTTGACCTCTTCAGTCTTTGTAATAACCTGATTATTTGAAGTGTCCTCTACATTAGACTCTTGAGGACTCTCTGTCTTCAAGTCTGAAGCAGAGTTATCCTCAGTAGTCTTTGTAGTATCACTTAATGGGTTCTTGATATCCAATGTACTCATCTCTAAGTATTCACCATTGTTGCCAAGTGGCTTCATCAACTCAAAGACAAGTTCTTCACCTTTATCAGAAGTAAGATGCCAAAGATAAGTATTGTTATTCATCTTAGTCTTCATATAGGAAATACCTGCAAGGTCAGCAATCTCTTCTGGTCTATAGACAGTAAGTCTGTTATGCTTAACATCTACATTATAGTGAGTATCCTTGCCTCCCTTTCTAGGAACCAGCTTATTGTTTTCCCAGTTATTTCTGATAAACTGGTCAATCACCAAGTCAGGAATTACCTCAGGGAAGTTTCTATATGTATCAACATAAGAGGCATTACCATCCTTACTCTTCAGCTTTTCCTTTACATAGGTAGGAACCAAAGACATGAAAGTCTTAGGGGAGAATCCAATACCAGCTCTAAAGAAACTGTAGTTAAACAACATCTGAGAAAGCTCTGGATCCTCCTTATGCAAGTCAATCCAAGCACTGCGAAGTTCCTCTTTTCTCTGTTCATCCATACCAGTGATATTAATCATAAGATATGGTCTTCCAGTCTTCTTGGAAACATTCATTCTAATAGCTTGAATCAAGGCATTATCAGAATATTTCTCCTTGAACTTCTGTTCCATGAACCACTTAGGGAACTGAGTAGCATAACTTTTAAGATGCTTAGGATTAATCAGACCAGATTGTACCAACAGATAAGACTGGTAGAAGTTAGAGAACTGATCCAAAAGCTTCTTGTCATTATACATCTTATCAGATATATCAACAGGAAGATTAGCCAACAGCTTTCTGAAACCAGTACTACCAGTAGGCATATCAGAGAACATAGCCTTAGCAATATCCACAGTTCTTGCAAACTGCTTCAATATAGGATGGTCAAAGAATATATCATCAATATCTACTGGAACATCATCAGATGTGTAGAAATGAGTACCATTCTCTGTACTAGCATCCAGGAATGCTTCCATCTTATGCTCAATGATAAGATTATCTACAATTAATGGACCTACCGCACTAGAGATAGAATTGAATCTTGTAGCATAGGTAGGCTTACGCATAGCATCTACAAGTTGTCTTATCTTCTGGAAGGCAAGAAGTACCTTGTAATCAGTAGCTTCATGTTCCTCAGAAGTAAGACCTTCAACCAACTCTTCTTTGGTAAGTTCTTCTGTATTAATCAAAGAATCATCATTGATGTTATTCTTCTCTCTATACTCAGTCAGCCATTTCTCAATGATGTTGGACAGAGATTCATAATTGGTTAGATTCTCTCTATTGAACTTGTTGAGGGTTCTCTCTATGATGTCCTGTGAAAGGAAGAGAGCTGCATCCTCAAATGTCATACCAAGTCTAAGCATAGTATTCAACATACCAGCAGTAGTCATGTTAATGTTCATCAAGTTCAAGATAGGGTCTTTTACAGCATCTGCTGAAGCAGACACCAAGGAACCTAAGGTCTTACCAATCAATGTACCCTCATTATCATACTTCTTGTCTATCTGCATTCTAATACCAAAGGTAGTTCCTGCAATAGTGAATGGTTTATCTCCACAGATTTCAGAAACATCAAGGAAGATGTCATTACTCTCAAGAGTAGCATGAGCTACCTTATTGACAGCAAATACACCAATCAATGATGCAGCAGCACTGTTCTGCTTATAGAACTGTACCTGAGTATCAGCAAAGGTAAGGTCTTTATCTGTATAAGAGAGGTCTTTGAGTTCATCAATAGACATCTTCTGAAGATCAGACCACTTAATTCCTTTGTTTGCAGGATTTTTATAGGCAGCTACCATATAGCCCATCTTCTTAGGTGCATCAAATCCTCCAGGATTAAGAATCTTATCAGCAGTCATCTGATTAGTGAGTACTGCATAAGTCATATCAATAATCTTGTTATCTCTGTATGTTCTACCAGAAGTAGGAGCATCAGTATAATAAGCTATTGACTGATATTGGCTATAGAGCCATTTCATCAACTTATCAGTATTCTTCATCTTCTGAGGATTATCCATGAACATTCTTACCTGTTCACCAACCCAAGTATTGTTGGTCTTACCATCATGAGCTTTCTTATAGCTTTCAGATGCTCTAGCAAAGAGTTCCTTTTCTATCTCGCTTCTCTTTCTAGTCTTGATAGGAATATCCTTACGCATCACATATCTCTTATCAACATCAAAGTCAGAGTCATCAATCTCAGTAAGTTCATAAGGAAGCATGATAGCATCACCAGCTTCTCTAGGCATGAAACCTACAACCTTCATAGGAGCACAAGAGTACTTATCCTCTGTAGGAATACGGTAACTTACCATCTTAAGAAGCTCTGGATCTACAGCATTGATAGCATCTACATTAATAGTACCATCAGCATTGGAGAACTTATCAAAGAGTTCATTAGACCAGATAGGAGCAAAGACTTCAAAGTAAGCAATACCACCTTGGTTTCTCCTGACAAACTCCTTATATGGAATATTGCCATGACTAGAGGCAACATATTCCTCCTCAAGGGGCAATAAATTGCCTTGCTTGTCATTGAATCTAATATGCAACTGAGTAGATGTACCAAAGTTAGATACCTGAACAATAGGACCACCGGCAATCTTCTGCTTATTTACTCTGTTCTTGATGATAGAGTTGATAAGCTGTTCAATTCTCTTAGCCTGTATAGGGTCACCCTTTGGTATTCTGAATTCACCAGTCTCCTTATCAACAGAACAAGCCTGCAATAGGTCTATTCCATATCTAGGAGAAGACATGATTTCTCTCTGAAGAATCTTGGAAAGAGCAATATTCTGTTCCTTCTTGTCATTGCTGTTGAAGTGCAACTCTGCTGCAAGGTTATTGATACTTTCCTCAATGTTATCAGCAATAATCTTCTCATACTCTTTTCTAAACTCATCAGCCTTTATTTTTCTGTGAGTACCATCAGGTTCTGTCCACTCATAGAAGTTATCTACCTGATTACCATTTTCATCAGTAGTATAAAGGTCAAGGTCAGAAGGAGTAATCATTCTAATTTGAGAACCATGAGCCTGAGAATGTTCCTTGAAATGCTCAGGAACTTCCTGTTGCAAGCAATAGTCTTCATAGGAAGCTTCATGTACAAAGGTGTCAGTATTATAGTTTCTATAAACTCTTTCACCTGTAGCACCAGTCTCTTCCTTGAAGATTTGATTCATCATATAGGTATAGGCAGCTTCCTCACCACCTTCCATATCTCTGAACTGGAAGATATTCATTTTACCTTGGAGACCAGACTTAATGGCTGATTCAAACTGAACAGTATCAATACCCTTGGTAGGATTCAGCTTCTCAGAATCTTCCATCACTCTATAGACTGCTCTAAGGAGATTTGGTCTGGAAAGCTTTTCACCTTTGAGGATAGCATCAGCCATAATGAGAAGATATTCAGCATTCTTTGCCTGGAAAGGTACTTCCATAGAATGAATAGGAGCATTAGCTACACCCATATCCTTTGTGAGCTTTGAATAGACAAATGGCTTTAAAGGCTGGAATGCAGTCTCCAAGTCAGTATAGTTGTATTCGCCTTTCTGTAGTTTCTGATAAATATCTTCTGCCTGCCTAGACCATCTACCAAAAATAAATGCCTTCTTTCTATAAGATGAAGGAGATGAATATCCCTGAGCATCAGTAACATTAATCTTGGTATATTTACCATCCTTACCTACAAGAGATTCTTTGAGAGCCATCATCTGAGCTTTCTGATTCTCTGGAGCAGCGGCAATTCTTCTATCAAATACCTCTGCAATATTGGCAATGATATTAGACTTGAAACTGTCAAAGTCCTGCAAGATGAATGTTCTGTACTTACCATCAGATACTCTGTTACCATTATAATCGGTAGCATAAATGTTACCTCTTACACCTGGAGCATGAAGTTGTGCTAAACGCTTCTGCAAATCTTCAGTATCCTTATAGAAAGCAATGTCTGTAAGGGTCAGCTGTAAGATATTCTTTGAAGCAAAAGCATCATTCCAAAGATAATTCTCTACCTGCTTTCTTACCCAGTCAGCAGCTTCCTCATCTTTCAATTCAGAAGGATAAATACCCTTGATGCTCTTAGCTGCTTCCAAGATACCATTATTCTCCCAGTTATTGAGAATAGACTGAACTCTGTCTTCCATGTGTTGACGGATAACTCTATCAGCAAGTTTGCCAAGTTCTGCCTCTTCCTCAGCAGTAAGAGCTACTTCTCCCTCTACTTTCTTCTGGAGGAGAGATACTAATCTGCTATTATCAGAAGAGATGGTGTTATCTTCATTACGAAGAATATCTCTCTTGGCAATCTTATCAGCAGTATTCTCCAGATAGTTATTCAGTACAGGAAGGAAGTTGAATCTACGTCCATTGGTATCAAAGTTCTTAATGAAACCTGCATCCTTTTTATCCATGTTTCTCATTCTGACAGTCTGGATTCTACTAAGTTCCTGTAAGAACATATTATGAAGACCATAGACAATGGAATTCTTATATCCTTCACCTCTGTAAGAATAGAACTTGATGAACTCTGATGATGGCTTATTAGACTGCATAGGTACTCTGAACCAAGCAGGAACCATATTGGTATTATTATCTGTACTCTCTGCAAAGTACTCAGTAATGAGGGATAAGGTATATTCAGCATCACTCATATTACGCATATAGTTATGCTTGTTGAAGTTTAACTCTACCTTATGGTCAAATACCTTACGTGCATTCTCATCCTTAGCAAGTATTCTAAGCCACTCATTTCTCCATCCTTTATCTACATCACCATTTTGGAACTTAAACCACTCAGAAGAACCATATTCATCCATAATGAAATCCTCAAATGCCTGACCTTCCTGACGGAATTTATTCATCAGTTTAGTCATAAATGATGGTGTGATATAAGATTGGTACATTTTACCACTATCATAGAATGCATTGACAGCAGTATCTTCCAGCTTGTCAGTAATAGGAGTGAGAAGGTTTCTCAGACTACCACCAATAGAGCTTTCTCCACCAAACTTAAATGGATCATACTCCTTGAGTGTACCCTTATTCTGAGCCTGCAAAGCCTTATCCAAGTCCTTGACAATATAACCAAGAGATTCTGTAATCTTCTTGATGTTCTCTGCATTGACTACATCAGTAATCATTTCCTCTGTGATGTTATAACCAAAGCTCTTACTGATACCTAAGATGTTATCAGTAGCAGTCTTTGACATAGTATCATCCAAAGTCTTTCCTTCCTTAATAGCCTTGTCAATCTCCCTCAATTCGGTTAAAGCCTTATGAAGATTGAACTCAGAGTTCTTTCCTGTAGTCTGGTCAGAACCAAGAAGCTTAGAGTTAATCTTACCATTATTACCAAAGAGAGGATGTTCTCCAATCTTGAATAGGGCAGAGATAGACTTCATTGCTTCTGAGAGTGCAGGATGACTATTTACAGTCATGCTATAATACTTACCATCTTCAAGCAATACAATAGAGTAGAGTTGGAAATGCTTAGAGAATACTCCATAGAACTGGCTTTGGAAATCAGTCTCCTTACCACTCTTATCAGAAAGTCTTTCAATAAGCTGGGATAGCCAAGGGTTCTGCTTCTGCTTATCAGACAATCTCTTAATCATATCATCAAGAGACAGTGCTCCTTGTGTCCATCTTAGTATACTATTGACAGACTCTCTAGGATTTACTCTTTCTGCAATTCCCCACTTACTATATACCTTGTTGCCTTCTGCATCCAAGAGATAGCATTGATGAAGGCCTAATCTTACCAAGGCAGACATAGAGTTAAGAACATCAATGGTTCTAGATTCAACCTGCCAATGTTCCTGCTCATCCTTTTCTCCCTCTTCTGCTGCTATATCCTGATCATTGGAATAGTCATTGAAGTTATCGAAATCTACCTTAGAGTCCTCTGTGGTGGTAAAGTTACCTCTGCTATAGTCCTTGGTAATGCCAAAGCCTTCATTCATGGCAAAGATGTCTGCTGCCAGATACATAATAGCATCCCAGTTGTCAGTAATCAACTGAGCCTGCATCATAGTATCTGTATCCTCATAATCCATCACCTGAGGTGAAAACAGAGTCTTGGTTCTCTCAATAAGTCTATCAAGACCTACAGTCTCTACAATCTGTTTCCTAGATGCAGACTGAAAGTCAAGGTTTGTATTGAGGGAAGGGAATAGAGTCTTTGCAAGACCTTTTTCCTTCTGAAGATTAGTAATCTCATCAGAGATAGAATTAACTATCAGTTCTGCTGTATGACGAACTTCTGTAACAGATAGAGAAGCACCAAGTTCCTCTAAGTCCTTGTCACCATTAAGCAGGTTGTCAATCTGCTTATTAAGCTTATCATACTCACTGAGATTAGTCTCAACCTCTTTCTTCTGAGAATCCTTAGATTCCTGAAGATACTCTTTTTCACTTGTTGATTGAAGCACTGTGTCCATTTGATTGATAATGTTTTGATTTTCCTCAAATGAGTTCTCCATAGATAGCTGTGCATCCAATTCCTTTAAATAAGGTATCTTCCAGGCAGCATCTACAGGTGTCTCATCATAGAGTTCATTAAAGTATTCATAACCTGGAAGAGAAACTTTCTGTGTTTGTCCTTCTGGGAAAGAAGGATTAGTTACTTCTGTTTCAGTTCCTATTTCTTTTGTAGTAAGAGCTTCCTCTATAATACTTGCTATTTTATTATTAGCAGGAAGTTTACTACCTCTGTTGCCTGCAACATTAAGTGTTTTAATATTGTTAGCATTTATCCATTCCCTAAGCTGTTTAGCTGTAGGGTTAAGCAGAAAAGGTTTATTCCATTCTCTGGCACTTCTTTCTGTAGCAATTCTATCAGCACTATCATCCTCTGTAGCAAAGTATACAGTTCCATCAGAGTTTCTAACATTAAGTTCAGTTCTTCCTGTATAAGGGTCTCTTTTTCCCTTTCTATTAGTATAATCTGATTGTTCTGCATCAGAAATTTCAGTAAGACCATAAGAAGAAATATCTTCAGTATCAATACCTCTTTCTCGTAAAAAACCTTTAGGTGCTTTGCCTCCAGTTTCTATACCTAATTTCTTTGCTACTTGTAATCCTATAGTGTCAACACCAGTCTGTCCACCTGATATAATCTTTGTTACAGATGATGTATTCTTAACTAATTGACTTAACTGATACTGTTGTGCAGCATCATAAGAGTCTTTATCAAAGTGCTTAGGCTCTGCTACTTCATGATCAACCATAAATACAACCTGAGGATTACTATGATTCTTTGCAATATTATCATGGTCATACTCCATATTGTAATCCATAGTTGCAGCGATATGGAAACCTAATGTCTTAGAGTACATTTCTTGTAATGGTTGCTTCTTACTTTCATAAGCATCCAAATGTGTAGCTCCCTCTTGCTTTATGAAATCTCGTATTGCATATAAGAAACCTTTGTTGGTTCTAGGGCTAAGAGAGAATACACTTACAAGATTACCATTTGGCTCAATGGCAAAGCCACATAAGCCATCAGAAGTTACATAGTAGTTACAATCAGAATAATCATCATGCAGATCTACTAGTTCACCATTATAGAGATAGGTTTTTGTAACTTCAAATATATCATGGAAAAGGTTTCCATCTACCTTTCCTATATTGAATGAGCCTATACTTCCATCTTTGTTAGTATGAGTTAGATTAGATTGGATACCATGCCAGCTACCATTGCTGTTGGACTCCAAGAGTCTTCCCAGAATCCCTCCGATTCTTTCTCTATCCTGGTCACTAAGGCTTCGTCTTCCTTCATTAAAATCGGATATTCCTTTTTCAAGAAATTTTTTGCTTCCTTCTTGAACTCTTCTAAACTCATCTGTTGCTTTGTATTCTTCTGTTCCATTTCCTTTTGAATTTTTATTTTCAGAACGTGAATTACTTGAATTTATTGTGTTATCTTTGATATTTTTATCAAGATGTAAAGGAGAACCTTTCTTCTTTACATTATTACTAATGATAGTAACAGTATCTGTAGCTCTAGATACACCCACATATTCAAGCTGCTGCTTGATGTTAGCAGCCTGGTCAGGTTGAGTATTCTCTACTTCTACATCACTAAGGTCTCCTAAATCAACTTCTTCAGAACTCTTTAACTCTGCATTGGCTGCATCATTTCTAGACTCTTCTCCAAGATCAACCATTTCTATAGCATTGGCTGCATTATTACCACTCATAGAGGCTCTAGATACATCTATATCATCCATCAGTACATGGGTGAAAGTAGAACCTTGTGACTTATGAATGGTAAGTGCATAACCAAAGTCAATGGTCTTAGCCTGTAAAAGGTTATGGCTATTATCTTCAATGTTATCATTGACAAAGAGGAAAGAATCAATAGCATTAATCTTAGCATAGACTGCTGCCTTAGCTTCTCTACCATAGGCTCTTCTAGCTTCATTCCACAATCTCTTCTTCTCATTAGCAAGAATCATAGCACTCTGTCTATTCTGAGCATTGTTCTTGATGTCCATAAAGTTGAATGTATCTACATTGCCTAATGAGTCTTCAAGAGTAATAGGAACAGCCTGCATTACTACAGGAGTACCATTGTCTAATCTGGTCTGTACTGTAGTAGGTCTACCTACCTGAGTTACCTTATAGGATTCTGAGTTAATGAATCTGTAACTCTTGGTTCTCCATTCATATCCCCAGTTAGCATAACCTGTCATAGGCTCACCTACATGTGGAATAGGAGAGTCATAACCTAAAAGTTCTCTTACCTGATTATTATAAGCAGTTACAGCCTTGTTGGTATAAGCAAGGATTCTAAAGTAATTAGGATTCTGCTTCAAGCCTTTAACATACTTATCAATAACTTCATTGATAGCATCTTGATGCTGAGGAGAGATATATGCAACACCTTCACCTTTACTATTGAATGATGATACCTTAGATAAAGGTTCTCCATTACGGATAGCTGTAGCTTCCTTAAGGATAGCATTGTCATCTGTTCTCTCTACTTGAGTAAGACGTATGACTTTACCTTCACCATTTCTAAAGACCTTGGAGATTTTATCTTCATTGACAGGAGCTAGCTGGGCTTCATCACCTACGTAGATAATCTTCAGACGATGCTCCTTGGCAATATCATTGAGGATTTTATAGTTCTCTTCATTGATCATAGAAGCTTCATCAATGATAATGGTAGTACCTGGCATAATATTCATATCTTTCAAGACATTTACCAAGTTTCTTGCATTATATGCTTTACTTGAATCTACTTCTACATTGATACCAAACACCTTATTTAATGTAGATGCCTTAAAGCCTGCCTTAGATACTCTATCATTAAGTACTGCTGCTGCCTTATTGGTTGTAGCACAGAACATAACAGGTCTATTCTGTTTCTGTCCTTTCTTGGCAATCATTTCCATAAGAGAAGTCTTACCAGTACCAGCATAACCACTAAGAGTCATAGATGTCTCATTAGACTTCATGAATCTATCCATCTCATTGAGAGCATCTATCTGCTGAGCATTAGGCTTGAATGGAGCTTTGACAGTAGTACCATCAGCAAATGTGAAATCCTGAGGCACAGCTTTACCACTATGCTTATTATCTTCTGGTATATTGTTTACCAAATCATAATCAGCACTTTCCTGCTCAATAAGAGACAGCTCATCCTTAAGTTCTGTACCTGACATTGTATCAATAAATTCCTTGACAGCCCCTGCATCCATATATCTAGGATGGTTAGTACCATCATAACCAGTCTTTATTTGACCTCCTGAGAAACCAGCTTGGCTATTCTTAGAACTCTGTCCTCGTCTGGATTCTCCTTGTGATGCTTGTTTATCCAATCCAACATTGTTAGAAGTTGATCTTTTGTCCTTAGCATCAAAGCTGTTGCTGTTGTGGTTGCTTGACCTATACCCATTTCCTTCAAGCAACTTACTAAGATTCTGTAAAGTTCCTCTAAGTCCTTCTTCATTACATACTCGTTTTATATTATTAATTTCTTCTTTACTCAATCCCTTTATATCAAGAATCTCCTTAACAAGGAATCCTTCCTGACCATTCTGCAAATGGTTAAGACCATCCTTGTCTGTATGATCTACGATATAGAGATTATCTCCTCCTATATCTATTAACGACCTTTTGGCTTCATTTATTGCCTTAATCTCTCTTAAAATATCATTTTTCTCATTATCAGAGAGCTGGTCATTGACATTAGAGTTATCAATCTCATAGTTGTAGATTTCATTATTACTAGTACTGAATCTACCTGTATTGTTGATTGCAGACTTAACCTGATTTGGATTGGTTGCAATATACTCATCTATACCATAAGAAGTTGAATCCTTTACATTCAAGATAATTGTACCATCAAATCCTTTCTCTTTATTAACTCTAGCAATATTATCTATAGTCCCAAAGACATTCTCAGGCTTAGGATAGTCTTCCTTTAAAGGATTCTGAGTATAATCCTTACCTTTATAATCTATAGTCTTTACATTTCTTATATTGATGAATAAAGGCATTGCTTTACCATAGTGCTTGTCAGCAGCGGTCTCATTTGTAGTAGTGAATATAACTCCATCTTTGAAGGTTCTGAAATTCTTAGGAGTACCATGATATACTACCAATGGTTCTCCATTTTCATCTACTGCTTTAGAAGCGTCTTTAGGATTGTTCTCCCAATCTCCAAACCAGTCTTTAAAAGCCTTGGTTCTCACTTGTAACCATTGACTTTCTGTAAGTTTAGAATTTTCTCCATTAGATGCTTTCATGAAAGTACCATTAGCAACAGCCTTTTTCTTGATTGCACTTACTTCTGGAGAATAGATTTTATCTTCAAGATACTCTGAAACCTTAGACTTTAAGTTATCATCAGATAATGTTCTGAAGTCCCATTCCTTCTCATTATATCCTTTTCTCAAAGGATTCTTGATACCGTTATATCTCATATAGGTATCAATATCAAAGGAATCAAGGGCTTTCTCTAAAGCATTCATTGACCTCTGATAGTAAGTATTAGAGGTATGAAGACCAAGGAGAGTCTTGAAAGCATCAAGTACTCTTGACCAGAAGGATTTCTTATTCTTATTCTGCTTATCAATCTCTTGAATCTTACTTCTAAAGACTGGATTACCAAGTTCTGCAACAAACTCAAAGACATCTACAATACCTCTTTCCCCCTTTAAGATAGGATTAGTCTTGAGGTCTTGATACAAGGAATTCATTTCTGTTCTGAACTTCTCCAAGTCTTCACTTCTCTTCCAATTCTTAGTCTGATTAGAAAGGGCATACATAGAGAGGGCATGAAGTACTTCATGTAGGATAATAGGAGCCTTCATACTATTCATCATATCTCTTTCAAGGAAAGACTTCTTGTAGATGATAGTATTGTTGTTTGTGTACTTACCAATAGTACCAAAAGGAAGAGTTTCTCCAAAGGTTACTTCAAGACCTAAGTCCTTAGCAATACCAAAGACCTTATCTGCTAATACCTTTGAGGTTCTATCCTCATTGAATCTATGATATAACTCCTGTACCTTGTCAAGAGTATAAGTCTGATTCTCTTTAATACCAAGATTCAGTTTCTTGACATCCTTGACAGAACCCATATTATCCAGTTCTTCAAAGAAACTATCTTTGTCATAATTAACAGTCTCCACAGGCCTCTTAACAGAGAGAACATAGTTTCCCTTAGCATTTCTGTAATGAACAATAGCTGACTGAGGGAAGAAGTTTGATGCTTCCTTCCTAGCTACCTGAAGTTCCCTGAGAGATTTAAACTCCTGTGGAGCATTATATCTCATCTCCCATAGTTTCCTTACAGACTTGCCAGACTCCTGATAGTGAGTGTTACCAAGCTGAGCCTGAATATAAACATCTGTAGGAAAGAGAGTTTCATTTCCTGCTTCTAACCAATACTTGTGAGTAATAAGCTCTAGAGTATTGCTATCCACATTATTCCTTGTGGATAGATTCTTGAACTCCTTACTACTTCTATTTATGCATCCCATAAATTGTTTATTATTTAATTTTGAGGCAAAGATAAGTAAATTCCTAAAGAGAAAGTCTTACTTAATCAATATCTTTATATTATTTAACGGGTTTATTTGTTTAAGCCAAGGAGAGTAAGGTGGTACTCTCCTTAGCCTGTTATTATACTTTGCTGTCAATCCAATCAACAGCCTTACTTAGTATCTTCTGAAGAGTCTGTCTTTCAGAATTAGTCATCTTAGTTTCTTCAATAGCAGTACAGGAATCACATTCCATTGCCAATGAGGAGAGTTTATTCCTTACTCCTACAATCCATTTTGTTCTTTTCATGTTCTATTATCTTTTTATATGATTCTTGAATACACTTCTTTAGTTTCCTAGGGATTCTACTTTTCTTTGTACTATGTTTTGAATCATAGGCCGTTATTAAGGTATTTGAAATTCCATTCATTTTAAAATACTTAATTAATAACCTTAAATAATTCTCTAGGTATATACCTGGAGGAATCTCCTTTATATCTACTAGAAGAAGCTTCTTACCATCTGTTAAATTAAGTACCTCCATAATTAATTTGCTTTTAGGTTATAAACATCTTTATATTTTTCATACATGCCAACTATTACAGTATCAGCAATCTGAGCATCCTTTGGTAGAGTAGCATTTCTAATTTCATTACGTCTAATACATTCTCCAAGAGAAATATTAAAGAAGTCTTCATACTCTACAATATACTTAAATTTATTAGCTACTTTTATATAATCATCAACTACTTTTTTGTTTAAGTTAGTATTGTCAATAACAATATCTACACCAAAATTCATTGCTGTTAATATAGCTTCCTGTTGTATAGTACTTACTATAGGCTCTCTTGCAGGAACCCAATATTTACCTAACATAAGACGAATATCATCTTGATTAATCCTGACTCTATGTTCAGGGTCTCTCATAACCCATTCTTTAGCCCAGGTACTTTTACCTGATGCAGGAAGACCTCTGCAAATAATAAGTTTATTCATATTATATTCTTTATAAATGTCCACAACAGAGAATGAAATGAGTGTCTTTTGGTAAATCCTCAAAGAATTTATTAAAGTCTACATCATTTAACTCTGTGATTCTATGATTGGAAGTATTGTCTCTGATGTCAAAACAATCATTAAACATCCTTCCTTGAACAATCTCATTATATAATTCTGTATCTTCTTTGGTAAATTCATAATCCTTTGAATCATACTTCTTTATTCCTTTACCTAGAAGTTCATTTTTACTTAGAGGACAGAGGTAATCATAAGCAAATGCCATTTCTGCCATAGTCTCACTTGAAGAGTCTGGGCAGTCAGCATATATCTGCGTTAGATTAGCCTCTGTTCCTACCATTAATACATTATAATGTGCCATACACTTAATCAATGTTACAACATACTTCTTCTATCTTATTATAGAAATCAATACCATCTATCATCTCTTCTATAAAGCATACTTCTCCTTGAGCATATTGAAGGTTAGAGATATATTGCTTAAGTTCTATGATTTCCTGAATATAGTCAGGATTGTCTTTAGCATATTTTTCATACTCCATAAGTCTATCTTTAGAACTACTTATATCTCTGCTTAAATCAGTTATAACATCCTCTATCTTATCCTTGGTTATAGTAGTATATGGATGCTCCTTGTTACCAATATAAACAGGATTGATGTTCTCACTAAAATATTGGTATATCTCTGAATTACGAGAGAATGCTGCTAAAATGATATGCTTCTTTTCTTCTTTATCAGATTTTCTTTTAGGTACAATATAAATTGATAGATAACTACTCATATTACAAATCCTTTCCTAATTCTTTAATGATTAAATTATGTGCCATAGAAGCTACCTGCTGAGCATTAGGGTGTGGCTGACCTGTTGTTCCTCTATATCTAAGGTCAAAGAAGTGCTCCCAATCATCTTCAAAAGTAGTATATACTACCTCTGTTGCTGTAGCTAAAGGAAGAGTTTCTCTTGCCTGCTGTGGTTGCCACCCATCTTTGATAAGTCTGAGATATGTAGCTTCTGCTGTAAGAAGATGAATTATATAACTGTACTCAGGATTATCATTAGTGTAAAAATCTTTATAATAGTCTTTTGAGTTGTAGCTACCTTCTTTAAGATTTAACCAAGATGGTATTACAAAAGTAACCTCTCCTCCAAATTTATCCTTTGCATAGTTACAGTAACGAGTGCTTTGCTCTGCTATACTGGCTGCTCTATGACGATTAAATTCTCTTGATACTCCAATAGATGTAATGAACTTTAAACAGATTCTCTTAATATGCAGCTCAGTAGGTTCACAAAGATATTTATCAATAACCTCCCAAGCATTTAATTCTGCTATTACTCTAAGGTTTGTGGTAAGACAAAGCAGCTTAGATGTATCATCACATACACCTTTACTATATGGACTGTTTGCTACTTTCCAGAATAACAAGTCTTCATTGTTATATGGAACAGCCAGATATACAGTACCATGTTCTAGCATAGCTAGATGCTGTGACTTAACCATTCTTTCTACAAATGGCTTAGCACTATCTTCTGTAATTTTATCTTCTGACTTATAACATACCCTGCCAATTTTTTCTATAATTTGATAAATACCAGATAACCCTGGATTTTGTTTTATTAAATTTACGGACGGATTAATTAGTCTCATTTATATTTAAATTTAAAATTATGAACTTTATTACAATTTATAAATTTCGTATGTTTATCTCTCCAGTAACCACCATTGCAGCAATTTGCAATTAGTCCTTGAGAAATATTCAATTTGTTTGCAGCTTCTTGTGTTGAAGGAAATTCTGTTATAAAATTATCATTTAAATCAAATTGTAACACTGTCTTACTTCTTTTTGCTACTTGTCTTTTAGTACCTGTACCATAATTTACATTATATACAGCTGTACACCATTCTAAATTATCAACAACATTATTACAATGATTCTCATCTTTATGATTTACTTGAGGAAGTTTATATGGATTTGGGATAAATGCATTAGCTACTAGTCTATGAACTAAAAATCTTTTTCCTATCCCTTTATTAAATAGTACTACTCTAGCATACCCTTTTACATAATCAGGAGATAGATATTTATATTTTTCTACTCTAGGATCTTTATGAACTCTCCTTACTCTTCCTAAGGAACTAACCTCATAAGTGCCGTTATATTCTTTTATACTTCTCCATTTTTCCATAGTTCTACTTGCTTATAAATACCCTCAAGACAGGGTGCCTGAGCAATGAGTTCTACTGATGGATTAATTAACTTCATTTGTTCAATTTTTTAGTTTTTCCTTCTTATTTGCTTGATTATATAATTCTTATAGCCTGCTGAAGGTTTATATCTCCTTCTCCTAGCTTCCTCAAGAGGTAAAGGAATGGTTGCTGATTTATTTCTTTCAGGGTAATATAGCTTACCAGATTTAGATACCCATACTGTTCTAGTACATATATTAATATGGCTACCTCCAGGCTTATCACCATCATCTATATTACCTCCAATGTAGTGACCCTCCTCATCACAGAAAGCTCCAGTATTAGCATCTATGTAATAACCTGGATACTGGTCACATTCATATATTTCTCTTCCATTATTTAAGTACATAACTATGCATTTTAAGAGTTTTGTTTATTGAAATTTACTTCACCAAATACCTTAGAGAATATACTCCTAGGCATATACATGATGGAGTTTTCAAGATGATTTCTTTCCTTGAAGTCTTTAGATACACCAACTAATCTTCCTGTTCTGCAAGGGTTATTACCAGTTTCACCATCAACTATTTCAATAATCATAGCTCCACCTTGCTTTATCACTCCTTCACAATCATTGCAAAGACCTTGATATATCTCTCTAGGAGCTTCCTTGTCTCCTTTAAGTTTGCCTAGTATGGTTACAGCATAGTCTTTCCCACAACATATACAGCGTAAAACTGATGGATTAGCTCCATACTTAGGACTTAACTTTATAACGTTCTTTGTCATACATCTATATCTTTAGTTACATAACCAAAACTCTCTACTAACTGCTTAAGCACTATATCAGCATTAGCATTTGATTTCTTTATTACCTCCTCAAAAGCTTCTGCTAAGTTATAGGGAAGATTGCAGTCTTCTGAAGGGACTTTAATAAAGTATTGAAGTCCCGCACATTCATAGTTTATTGATAAATCTGAAATCATAATTTTTATATTTAGTTATTCTTGACAAACATCTAACTCATCTACAACCCAATCTTTTGAAGCCTTTATGAGTAGTTCATAGTGTTGAATATCTTTTTCAAGTATTTTTATATATTCATAACCATCAACATTCTTAGTCATTTCTATTTGTCTCTTACGCACTTCTATTGTTTCTTTACATAAATTCTGTAATTCCATAAGTAGAGTAGGAATCCCAAGAGCATCACTATCATTCTTAAACTCTTCAATGAAGTTAGTATCATCAAAGTGATTCTCTTGAATTTTATTACAGTATCTATGACCTTCATCATCCATATCAGATTCATACTCTTCTGAGGTACTATAGTTTTGAATCTTTACAGGCATTGATTTACTCAAGCTATAAGATACACAACAATCTACTTCTACAGGCTTTGGATCTGATTGGTTATATGGGGCAGAAGGATCTAAAGCAGCTCCCATTGGATAATTATCTTTCATATTTATAAATATTAAGTACTAGCATAAATAGTATAGTTCTCAAAGTCATCAGAGATAGATGTAAGAGCCTTGATATATTCCTTGGTTCTCCTAAGTAATTGGTCATAGGTTCCCCAACCATTAGATGGATTGAAACTTTTGAAGAAATCTTCTTCCTTCAATAGCTTTCTATAGCATCCCATCACATCTTCCATATAGTCCATATTAGGAGTTGTAATACCTAGATTGTCATCAGGATGCCATAATAAGTCATAGAGTGTTACTGTATTACCTTCTTTCTTAGAGATACATTTTCCTATAACCTTACATTCATCAGCCATATCTGTCAGATTATGAGTGAGATTGATATGAAAATAGGTACTACTCTCATAAGTTTTCTCCTCAATATCATCAGGATTAATATCAGGGAAATAAGTAAGAACTTCCTGCTTGGTTTCAAGTTCTCTTGTTTCTCCTTTATCTCTAATATAAACTCCTGTACCCCTATGAAGTACAGGAGTCTTACTCTTAATATATAGGTCTAAACTCATTCTTCTAACTTAAATTTACTGTTAAAATCACTAGCTTCTCTTACATAGAACCCTTTACCATCAGTATAGATAATAGCATCTATCCATTCTTTTGTAGTAGGATTCTTCATTCTTGTGACACCTTGATTTACAATAGCATACTTATGTCCATTCTTAGGATAAAGCCAACGAAGTGCTTTATTCCATAATTCCTTAGCTTTATCTCCATACCAGGCAATCTTACCTAGCTCCTGAGGAATCATATCTTTTTCACCAACTCTCCAATTATACTTGAAGGCATTAAGCTCACAGAAGATAGCTGTATTATACCAGCCTTTAAGTCCTTCCATAGCCTCGATACATTCTACATTAGTACCATTTACTTCAAGACCTTGGTAGTGCAAAGGATGATTAACCATTTCATTACTTGGATTTACTTTATTTTTCTCAGCAGCTTTAGTATAACTGGTAATTTTCTCTAGCTCTGTAATCTCCTGCTGAAGAAAATCCAGTTGTACAAGATAGAGGTACCTATCTATTGAAGAAATATTTGCTTCATTTGATACGAAATCAGCTAAATTATCTAATATTTCCTTACATTTTTTCTTTTTTGTTTCCATATCAATATTTATATAATGCTCCTTTACTAATAGCTTCTCCAATGAATGTACTCATAAGTTGACTATGAACTATAATCTCTTCTGAGTCATCTATTTCATTGTAAATATGATAATCATTATTCTCATTAAGGGATATATCCTTAGAACTTCTTGCTCCAAAGTTAAGAAGCACAAAGCATTGCAGAGGATAACCTCCTTTTACCTTCTTTATTAAATCATCAAGCTCACTCTGGGAACTGATTTTCTGTGGACGTTGACTCATTTGCTAATGAATTTAAGTGTGTATAATTAACTTCCTTAAGACCATCTATCTGCATATCATAACCTTGCTGGGCAATTTCTCTAGTATGAGTCATAGCTTCTGCAATATTATTAGCCCATAGAAGAACTTTATACTTGATAATCTTCTCACTACCATCATCAAGTAGGGTGGTATCTCTTAGAGTTGCAATGAAAGTATAATCTCCTTCGTACTGGGTAATGATTTCCTTGACAACAGACAGTTTCAATCCTGTAATCTCAAAGTCTTCAACTTCTCCATCAATTTTATCTTGATTAAGAAGAGACAGTACTTCATATTCTGCTTCTGCAAACACTTCTTTATCAAGAATATAAGTTTCAATCTTCTTCTTTACCTTCCCATCTATCTTCCAGGCTACTTTTGCTTTTACTTCTATTAGCATAACTGTTTGAATTTAAAGTTCTTTATTATAACATTACTGCTACCTTTGGTTGATTAATCTGCTTCATCTTATAATTGATAAAGTTATTGCGAGTTTCATCTAACTTTGCAAGGATTTCCTTCTGAGTCCAAGTATTCTCTACAGGTACTAGAGGTGTTCCATTATATGCAATGTAGATTGTACCATCAAAGTCTGCTAAGCAGATAGCATTATGTGCCTCTGCTAAAATTATATTCTGTCGAGAGGTCTGTTGCTTCTTTCTAATTGTTCTTATAAATTCCATTACTTTAACCACATTTATTTAGTTTTTGATTGTTACTATTTACTATAAAATAGTCAGCAGATTCCTCAAAAGGAATTCCCTCTTTATAGTTAAGACTCCAAGGGTAAGATTTCCTCATAGCTGTACGTAAGATTTCAATATCAGCCAGTTTCTTTCTGATAGCATCTACTGCCTTGGTACATCTGATGTTATTTAAATCTATAGCTTCAGCTTTCTTATTATCAAACATAGTATTGGCTTTCTTGACAATCTTAAGCCATTCTTCTGAAGTTTCAGATAAACTATAGATATGAAATGCTTCAGTAGCATCCTTGCCAGAAAGTTTCTTCAAGTCTTTACAGCATTGGTTGAATATTGCTGAAGCAATACTCATCATAGTTAGGATATAATGAAGAGAAGCTAAACATTCAGTATGTTCCCATTTAGCATTTCTGAATGAAATAAAGATTGCTCTATGCAGTTCTTCAGTTTCATTTTCAAACTGCTCCTCAATGTTGTCATTCAGGATGTTCATATACCTTACATTCTGACTACTTACATCCATCAGTCTATTAGGAAGTACTTCCAAGTATTTGCCTATCTTATTGATAGCCTGCTTAGTTTCATGTCTGTAAAACATCTTTTCTTTCTTAATGTCTTCAATGTAATCTAAGTAAGCATACCTAGCCATAGTGATGGAAGGTAAGCAACAATACTGGAAGTACTTCCAAATATCTATTAATTCTTCTTCTGTTAAAACCATAATTAATGTTTCCAAAACGGACCAATTTCTTCTTCTGCAGGGAGAGGTAGTCTATGACAATATTTAGCACCTATAGTTTCCATAAAATGCTTAGTTGCTTTTATTACTTCTTGAGTAAGTTCCTTAGGACATTCTTCACATATTTCATCATGTACTGGTACACAGAATTTTACCTTATTCTGATAACCTTTATCAAGAATCCATAAGTAAAGATTGTAAGTAAACTCCTTGAAGATTACAGCGCCAAGCCCCTGCGTAGTACTGTTAACACTATTCTTATCATATTTGTTTCTTGCAGCAAAGTGTTCATCAGCTTCTTTACTTCTTGGTAATCCAGCCTCCTTTCTTTCTCTATAGCTGTCCCAAAACTCTTTAGAGCGTTGTCTTGCATACCATTTTTTCCAGTCCCACCATCTTGAAATATGTCCTGTTTCCCTGCATACTCTAATAATTCCTGTAGCTTCAGTATACTTCTTACATTCTTCCTGATACTTAGTAGCTCCAGCAAAACCTTTCTTATAATTGTCTTCTATTTGCATAGCTTCTTCCTTAGGCATACCATAGTTACCTACTAGAGTAGCCCAATTACCTAAAAAGGCAAATGTAAATTCTGGTCCCTTTGCAGATTGTCTAAGGTCATGATATTTCTTCTTAATATCTCTAATATCAATATCCCTAGGAATCTTTTCTGGATATATAAGCCAAGCTACATAGCTATGCATGTCATATCCTTTCTCAAATACCTCAAGCATACCTTTGTCTCCTGATAGACTTGCTAGAAGTCTTGACTCCTCGCTATTATAATCTATAGAAATAAAATCATTACCTTCCTCTGCAATGAAGCAGGATCTTACTTCATCAGTATTAGGGAGATTCTGAATCTGAGGATATGCACATACATCTTCAGGATGCCCTTTTCTTGGTTTTAAAGGGAGACCTTTTAGTTTAGCTAAATCCTCATTCTGCTTTTGAGAACCACAAGACAATCTTCCTGTTACAGTATCTAGTTGACGAAATTCAGTATGAAGTCTTCCTGTCTTAGGATTTACTGCATTAGTATATTGTGGCCCATAAGTAGAACAAAGTTTATCTAATCTAGAATATTCTAGGTATAAATCTGCAAATTCAGGATTAATATTCTTTTGCTTCTTTACAAGGTCTGCACCTTTACTTTCTGTCTCTTCCTTCTTTTCTTTGTTCCAACCCTTTGTGTTAAAACCTAAATACTTTAGAAGGGGAACAACATCATCAGTACTGCTCCAATTAATATTACACTTTGATTTACTGGAGGTATCTACGTCCATGAATAAATCTAACTGAATAGCTTCTCTGATAAATTTCTTATTACCTAGATTTACAACAAAGGTATTAAGAGCATCTATTGTTTTCTGAAGGTCAGTACAGTTTCTTTTATAGATTTTCATCCATTTATCTTCATCAATCTTAACTCCGCAATACTCAAAGTAAGCAAGAGACAAGACTGCACTACATTCTATCTGTAGAGCAAGCATAGCATTAATAGATTTAAAATATTCTATTTGAGCATTCATAATGTCTCCTAGATGAATAACATCATTAGCACCATAGATAATTACATCTTCTGTTATACCTACATATTTAATAGTACCTCTAATGAATTTATCTATGTTTATTCCAAGATATTTATATCCTAAGGCATCAAGAGCAAAACTTAACTCATAATATGAATAGCTTGGTTTATCCTTTGTTGCTTTTGTATGCTTGATATGATAGGGAAAATCATACTTTTGTTCTTCATATTCCTCTGGAGAAACTGGTATTCTAGGAAATCCAAAGTATCTAAGCATTTCTGCTATCATGGTATCATAACACTTTCTTATAAAGATACCTATTGCCATCAGCATCTTTGCATCATACTTAAGATTTTGTCCTACAAGAAAGCCCTGTTCTATAACTTCTTTATAGAGTAAAGGATCTATAGTTGTACAATCTACTACAATCTGAATCGATTTATCCATCTTTCCAAACTGCATAAGTAGCACTTTTGCTATATGACAATCAAGTCCTGTACCTTCAGTATCAAACATGAAGATTTTCCAGGACTTAATCATCTCTATAGATTCTTTTATTGAAAGTGGTTTATAATTTTCACTTTCAAATAGAGATTGTTGCTTAGATACAAAGTATATCATTCTTTACTATATGCTATCAATTCATCAAAGTCAAGGACATACTTGAACTCATTAAAGAACTTTGAGCCAAGCATTCCATTAACTGTAACTCCTGTTTCTTTCTTGATGGAATCAAATATAGGTTTCATATCCTTTACTATATAAGGGAAGTTATATTCTCTATCCTTATAATTAAGTTTGAGGATGCAGACCTTTTCTTCACTTTCAATTCCCTCAATTCCTGAGACTTTATTAGTCATATCAAGTGTTTGATGCTTCAGGTTTTTAAGGAATGTACTGTCTATGATACAATTATTAGAACCAGTATCAAGAAGAAAGTTAATCTTCTTATCTCCTTGACGGAATGTTACTACTGGTAACTCAGCAAGGTCCATTGAGTTTTGAAAGGACATTGCATCAGGATGAATGTTGAGAAATTTATGAATAATCTTTTTAATCATGCTTTTTATTTTAATGTTGTGTAAATAGTACAACCTTTAGTTTCAATACTTATAGGTAACTGGTCATCTACTATCATATATTCAGTTGAGTTCTGACTGAATCCCATATTGGTTAGAATATCATCACCATCAAGATCTTCCAGATACTTAGGAATATCCTTGATAACAATGTTTCCATCTTGATAATCTAAGATTACTATCTTCATGGTGTTATTTATTTAGTTCCTGTTGTTGAAAATCCTCCTCTATCTTCTTTCTCTGGGAGGTCATCTACTTCAATAATTTCAATTCCACTAGTAAACAGCCACTTCAATTTCTGCCACATAGTTGCCTTCTGACTAAGCTGGATTCTGAATTGACATACTCTATCATTGATTGCTATTGTTGTATTTCTAAGAGCTACTACTGGGAACTTCCATTCATCATTAGGTCCATTATATCCAAACTCTCCACCATCAATAACTCCATAGGCATTAGTCTGTAGAACACCATAATTCTTGAAGGTACCACTTCTAGCAACTACATTAGCCTCCATGCCATCAGGTAACAGCATAGCTACTCCAAGAGGAATAAGAGCTGTACTAAACTCAACTTCCTTTGGTTTACCTTTTGATACTGTCTTTGTGACTGGTGCTTTCAGTGTTACTTCTTCTGCACTTCTAAGGTCAATCCAATCTCCTTTGGCAATAATCTTAGGGAGTTCCACATCTTTACTAAATTTCTTAATATATATCTTCTGTTTCATTTTTACTTTTTAAATTTGTTTGTTAAATCTACTTTCATATATTCTCCATTAGGGAAGTGTTCTATTTGATAGAACCTTTGATTAGTAGTAGGAGAGTCTAATCCTCCTAGCTCATGATCATAGTGCCCAAGCTTCAAATAGTCTAAATACTGAATGATGCCTAGTTTATCCTTTGGTATCATATCCAAACCACAATACCATGCAGTCTTTATCTCCTTATAAGCATATTGGAATAACTCTGTTAGGGCATCTATATCATGCTCTCCACCAAAGAGACATAAACAGGTAATACCTTTATGCTTATCTAATAGGCTCTGTAACTCTTCTATAGTAAGAGGGGTACCTTTATTTTCCCATAATTCTCTGCTATGACATCCTTGACAATGTATAGCACAACTAGAAATAGATACCCCCAGAGTTATCTCTGAGGGTACTTCTGCAAATACTTCCTTGCAGTATAAATATTTCAGCATACTTTATTCTTTTCAGTAAATTCTCTTTTAAGTCCTTCTTGCTGACGAGCTTTAGACCATGCTTTAATAGGCCTCAAATACCCAATGATTCTTGTCCATAATGTTACTTTCTCACTGCCACATTTAGGACATTTCTTAAAAGGATGTTTAGCAATAAAACCACAATTATCACATTGAGTCTGAGGTACATTGAATGTAATATAGCTATTGCCTACCTGTACAGCATACTCCAATAACTTAGCGTACTGCTCCTTACTGAGATTATCCTCTAGGTTAATATGAGATGCTTGCCCTCCATCAATAGATTTTGCAACTTCTCCTCCCTGCATAGCAATCTTATCAAGAACAGATGTATTGTCATGAGCATCATAGATATATGAGTTATACAGATTCTCATCATCAGGAACCCAATATCCATCTTCTTCTTTATCCCAATTATAGTTCTTAACTCCAAGAGACTCAGCAGGTACTAGCTCTAAATTAAATTTGAACTTCTTCTCTGAGTGCTTTTTGTTATACTGCTTAATAGTATTAAGAACACAAGAAGCAAAGCTCATATATGCCTCATTATTACCTACAGTAAGTCCAAGGAATCTTGCTGCTTCATTCAGTCCATTAACACCAATGGTACAATAAAGTTTATCAAAGTTGATGTAACCAGCTTTTGTCTGAGGGAACATTCCTTGTTTATCCATATTGTAAAGACCTGTCTTATAGGCTTTCTGGTAGTCATAGACTCTATCAAGAATAACTTCAAGATACTTTTGTAACTCATTTCTAATTTCTAAGATACTGACCCAATCTTCTGACCATGCACATTTTCCTTTAACAATGTGATCTTCATAATTAGGAATAGTATGGAACCAATCCTGAACAATTCTATTAAGATTAAGAGTCATTACATTACAACTGCCAGTTTGTACTCCTGTAAGACCTGTAGTAGAAGAGAAGGTGTTATCAGTAACTTCATTACGTAATCTACAGCAAGAAGAGATACTGTCTGCATTCTTGGAGAGATATACAAAGAAAGAATCTCCTTCTGCCCATTGAGTGGTAATGAAGTCCTTATATTCCTTATCAAGAACATCATTTTTATCTGTAAGACAACATACTGTCATAACAGGAAAAGTCAATAATGTCTGAGTCCTTTCTTCATTGAGCCATTTCATATATCTCTTTTGAAGCCAGTTGACTGCATCCCAATGTGGCTGAGTGCCATCAGGGAAATAGAAGTCATCAAACATTGTATGCCAATAGTAACTATCAAACACATTGAAGTTAGTGAAAGGACATTGATATCCTCTGTTGCCTGCTGGTTGATTAAGATAATGAGTTACTGACTGAAAATGCTGGTCAATAATCATACCAATAGTTTTCTGTTCCTGATTATACTCATTGGTAACTACTAGGTCAGGCTTCTGCCAATAGTTTAATCCCCATTCTTTTTCACAGAAATATGAGAAGAAGTTGAAGAACTCACCGTAAGCTCCAGCTCCCTTCTTCTGTGCAGAAAGTAGGAATACAAGATTCTGAAATTGGCCACAGAAAGAACTTAAATGATGTGGTGCATGATTCTTTGTTCCATCTACATTGGTTGTTCCATCTACAAGAAGAGGGTAAAGTGTATAGGCACTACAATATGGCTTTAAGACTGGACAGCTCTCATCATGCTGATAGATGATATGATGCTCTAAGTCTTTTACATACTGGTCTCTATATGGAGATTTTATTTCAGCAAGGAGTTCTTTCATCTGAGACCTTTGTATAATACGTGATAGGTCTTTATAAAGTTCTCCTTCAAGAGTTGCGGCATTCTTCTCATTAGTGTTTGCATTATCATCTGTATTTGAAAGATTAGTTGCGGAATCATTTGAGTCAGTATACTTATGAATATATTGGAGCTTAGCCTTAATCAACCTGGCTTTTTTATGCTGCTCTCTATAAAGCATATAAGCCTTACCTACAGGAAACCATCTTTTACAAAGAAACTTCTCTACCATATCCTGAATACATTCTACTGGGATTTCTTCCTTGGTAGAACCATCGTCCAAGGTATAAAGATTATCATTGCCAAGACTATCAATAAACTTAGCAATATTCCTTCTATCCATCTCACTAACTCTATAGTTGCATGCTTTAAATGCTTTAAGGATTGCTCCCTCAATCTTTTCAGGATTAAATTCCTCTTTAGTGCCATTACGTTTTACTATTAACATTATATCTATTATTATACAGTTATATTATTCTTTTACTTTCAGACAATCAATGATATTAATACCATCTTTATCAATTCCCTTTGGTACCTGTGGTCTGAAGTTCAAGTAACTCTGAAGTTCTTTACCTATCTCAAATGGATCTCTATACTCATTACCATTCTTATCAATAAGGGTACCTGTTATTTTAGTAAGAGGAAATTCCCAAACCAATGGTGTCAGAGATTCTTTGTTTACCACAATGAATCTGTAATTTTCTAGAGTGAAATCCTTGAAATATGAGTCATTCATAAGATTAGCCTTCAATATTCTCCAATAGAGCATACTTTGCACTAGATATTTCCACTGCAAGAAACTGTCTTGAAAATCCCATTCATGATGCCCACTGGTTTTTAAATCACAAGGTATAATTTTCTTTTCCTCATAATCTACTACAGCCAAATCCATCATGCAACGATAGCTTACACCTTCAAACCTGGCTTTGAACTTTAACTGATAGTATCTCTTGATAGGAGATAGAGGGTCATTGTCTGCAAAATAGCCTTGAGTTGCAGGTGAAGTTTTCAATGCTCGAACCATATTAATGACCCTATCATAAGTAGGTCTATCTACAACAGTTTTAGAGCCTGCCTGTGTCTTAAGGTTATAATACATAGCAGTTCTTTCTGAAATGACTCTTATTCTAGTTTCATCTCTCCAATTCTTCTGCCATTCTACTTCATTGATTACTGCAAGAATAGCATCACTTGGGATATATGAAAACAACTCACAGGAATCATGGTATCTCTCATATAACATATTAGCTACCTGCTGTTCCTTTTCACCTATGGAAGGAAAGTCTGCAACACAATATAATTCATCAAATTCTTCTCTAGAACTGGTAATAAGGCAATCTACCATAGAGCCTTCAAGTAAGGATTGAGTAGAAATCTTATCAAAGAGATGGTCCAGTTTATTAAAGCCCTCTCTTTCATATCTTGCAAGTGTAGAATAACTCAATGCAGAGTCAGCTCTGTATGTAGGTTCATCTACTTGCCAACTAATATCTTTCAGTTCTTTTTTTATTTCCATTAATCTAAATTCTTAATAATGTCTATTGCTTGAAGAAGCTGTTTCTTCGTGAAAATCTCAAAGTAAATGCTATTAGGATAGTTTGATTCCAACCATTTTCTGAATATCTTCTTCTTTAAAGGATAGGTGTTATTCTCGAATCCCTTCATCTCTATAATGATAAGATGGTTATTATACTCAAACATTAGGTCTGGAGTATAGGAAATATCTATGATTTTCTTACTATCCATCTTTAGCATTCTAGTACTAGCATCTTTATTATAGAAAGGAACATTTGGTCTGAATCCTTCCCAGATTATGAATTTCTTAGGTTCATACAGTACAGGGAAGCCTTGTTCCTTTAGAGTTTGATAAGCCATCTTCTCCAATTTACTCTTGAAGTAGATACCATCATACTCTAAAGGGGAGGCATTAATAATCTTCTTATTTTCTGTTCTGCTTCCTTGCATTTTCATAAGGTTTTGGCTTAGCAGCAGACTTAACAGCAAAAAATGCTACCATTTCACGAAGCTTGATAACTGCTTTCTCTAGAGTGTAAACCCTTTTCTCCAAGTTCTGATTAGCCTTGAGAAGCTCATCAATCATAGGAGGATTATCCTGAAAATCAAGAGACTTTTCCTCCTTAACTTCCTTCTCTTCAATAATTCCCTCTTCAAGGAGAATAGGAACTAACTCTGGCATGAACTTGCACTCAAGATGATGGTGCTTTGTATGACCATTTTCCATATCATGAGACAAGTCCAATACAATCATGTCTCCAAACTCTAACTCTTCAGCAGTCTCCTGCATAAAATACTTCTTCATTTTCTTCTTTATTTAAAAAATTATACTCTTTATACCATTCTACACCAAAGCCATAATGACCTTTGAGAATATCATTTATCTGATACCATAGGTCAGTAGGCATCTTGGTGTGTGTTCTTGCATACCACGATGGGTGTTTTATCTTGATAATATGGTTATACTTTGAATTGATATAAGGTTCAAAACTCTGAGCCTCAGAACCCATCAATACATAAACAATACCACTATCGTATGCAGAAAGATTAGTGAGAAAGGATTTGATGAAAGGTCTCCACATAAGTGAATGAGAACCTATTTTACCTGCTAAGCAAGAGAGTGCTGAATTTAACAACAGTACTCCCTGAGCTTCCCACTTCTCCAAACTGGGGTCAAAGATAATATTTCCATGTGGACGAGTGAAGTCAATAACTGACTCCATAAGAACATCTAAGGATGGTGAATAATTACATTCAAGAGTATCACTAGAGTTTCCAAAGGCTATGCCTGTGGCTGTAGGCTTACCATTCCTGATATCAGGATAAGGGTCTTGCCCTAAGATAACAACCTTCAAGTCATGCAGTGAGCATAAAGTAAAGGCTTTGAATATATCTTTTATCTTAGGGCACACAACTTGTTTTGAATTTACTAATCTTTTAGTCAGTCTTTCAGCTTCTGCTATATCTACAATTTTACACCAGTCTCCAAAGTATTCCTGTATTGTCATTCTACTATTTCATCTATATAGTTTAAAGCAGTACCAAGTAACTCTTCATTAGTAGTAGAGATAGATGGAACATCTGTTTCTTTTATAATAAAAGGAATCTTTTCTATCAATACCTTTACCTTTGTATCACAGTTACTGCTATTACTCTCATATAACATACTTCTATGAAAGATAGGAGAACTAAGATAAGTTACTGATAATGCTGTAGGAATAATCTGATTGATAATAAATCGTTCTACAGTATTGCTTTTGTTTATAAATACTTCAGGAGCTACTCTAAGTATAGGTCTGATAAACTTATACCTAAAAGAATCTTGATCATCATCCCTATATATTTTCTTTAATTCCCATGAGAGTATTACTATTGGCTTGAAGTTCTCATCAAAGATAGCTCCATAGGTTCCATAATATGTCTTTTCAGGGTCACCAACAGTTACCAGCTTTCTCAAATGGGCATTTTTATACAAGACTGTAAATGCATCTCTAATACTTGCACTTACAGATTTAAATAATGAGTATCCTCCATTATTATTCAGATTAACTACCAGTGTATCTATAGGTTCATTTTGCAGAAACTTGTTTTCTACCATAGGAAGGGAATACATTGTCATTGTTGGTATTTCAATGTTATCCCCTGTTACTGGTATTAACATATAAGAAGACTTATCTGTAAAACTAACACTTCGATTTATGCTATAATTATCAGCAGCAACACATTCAAAACAATAAGAAATTGCAGTTCTTAAATCTCTCATTAGCTTTCTGTTTTAAATAACATATTCTGAGCATCATACACTGTAAAGAAAGGCAAATCATAAGGAATGATTGGATTCAGACTATTGGCTATGAAGTTTGTAAAAAGATTAACCATCAATGAACCAATCATACAAGCCAGATAAGTAGTTTGCTTCATAGAACATACTGTAGCATCAGCTTCATAATCAGCAAACAAGAACTCTCTTTCATATCTGTCAATGTTATACTGATCATCTCCTCTAATACATAATATCTGAAGAGTGTCCATACTTAATCTTCCATCCAGATATAGACATTTGCTTCTTTCTTCCTTTGATTTATCTGAGATATGATTGTGCCATGAATTAAAGAAGGTTCTTCTAGCCCTCATATTATCAAAGCCACAAATCATAATATCTCCAGGTTCTTTATCTGAAGTAAATTTATCCTTAATAGCCAATACCTGCCTCATAGAGGTATAGTTATAAATCATATTGGCAATAGCACTTACTTTAGCTTCTCCAATATCATTACTACAGAATAACTGACCAGCCATATTTACCATCTCTACATTATCATCATCATAGAGTGTTAGATTTGCAGGAATCATTCTTGCTAACTGAAAAGCAACATTACTTCCAATACCTCCAATTCCTGCAACAATGATTCTGGCTTTCTGTATCTCATTAAACCATTCTGCACCAGAGAATCTGGTAGTAGATTCATCAACAAGAAGAGTAGGAGAGTTTAGAGGAATCTTTGCATTATCAGGTGTGTTATTCTCTGTAATAGCTACTAATTCCTCTTGAGGCTCTTCTTCCTCAGGTATTGGTAAATAGTAAAAAACATCTGTTATATCTCCTCCTTCTTGAGCTATATCTACAGTCACATTTTCTACATTAATATCATTTCTTTCTCCTTGGTTTTCATTATAAGTTTCTTCCTCCTCAGATTCCTCTGAGAGATCATTGTCTTCTATGCTCTCATCCAGTTCTTCATCAGAAAGAGATATGTTTGTTTCTTCTGTAGGAGTAGAATCTTGAGAACTATTAGAATCCTCTATGGGCATTTCTAAATTCTGAAGAATATCGTCAATATCATTCATATTTACATTCATAAATTATTCTATAATATATAATTCAAGAGCTTCCATATATGATGCTATAAAAGGATTTACATCTATATATTCACTCAATTCATCATTAATAGACTGAGCAATTCTGCTCTGGAATAAATTGGCATCATCGAAAGGTACATCTGTAGTATCAAAGTAATCTAATGTATGCTGAACAATGAAATCTCTCCACTCACAGAAAGCACCACAGGCATCATGTTCACATTCATACATACTTGATTCTCCAAATACTTTTATATAGACATTTTTCATGTGTTTAGTGATCCACTGCTTTAAATCAAATTTATCTGTATTAATAATCAGATTACAAGCAATGATGTGTACTACAGCTGTATGAATCTTCTTAGGGTCTGGCCACCAATCATCAGTGTTTGTCTGAAATGACTGACTGTTTCCTTTAGAAGGTAATGCTGGTGATTCCCTATCAGGTGCATCATCAAAGAGGTTCTGTTCCTTAGGTGTTGGCTTACTATGCATCCAATCAAAGAAAGTACCTGTAGGTGCTATATTAGATGAATTGTTACTCTTTTTTCTTTCTGTAGCTTTCCTTTCAATAATCTCATCAAACCTATTATCAAGATAAGCTAGGGAATTAGATACCTCATGTCTTTCTACTTCAAGGTCAAAGTACTCAATAACTTCTTTTTCTATAACCTTGGTGGTTTCTGTATGGTCTGGAGAAATATTCTTAGCTCCTTCTCCAAAGAACTCATAGGATGTACCTAACTTCTTGACTGTTACCTCTGATTTAGTCTGTACCTTTCTGGTAATAGCTGCATAGTACTTTCCTGCATTGTTTACAATAAGAGATACAAAGCAGTTTCTTTCATTACCTTCTTCTTTCAAGGTATTTAAATCTGTACCACTTGGTTGAGTTGACATCTGATGATGTGAATGAATTAATTGCAAATCACAGTCAAATAGTTCTATATTTTCAGACATATATGCAGCTACATCTTCATTCATTGTAAACTCTGTAAAGGTTGCATTACCTAAATCCATAGGGTAGATGTCCTTACAGGTAATCACCAGGTCATTATTCTCAAAGGAACCTTCATGAGTTACAAACAATACTCCTGACCATTCAGTACTAGGAAACTTTCTAAGCAAATATCTTATCTTCTCTTCTACATTCTCAGGAACAATGAGTTTATAGATAGAGGACCCTTTCACAAGCTGGGGTAACTTCTTGGTTTCTTCTGTTTTTATTGTTGTGTTCATTTTTATATCTGAAATTAATTATTCTAAGAATTTTTTGCAGTATGAACATAGCTACATTATTACTGATAACTGTAGTCAGAGTTGCTTCACTGCCTTGTTTATTAATAATGGTAGTATGTATTTCCTTACCTTTAAATGTTAATACTGGCTTATCTTGATATTCACTAAAATTATTAATATCAAAACTATTATAATCGCCTTCATTATAAAACTTTCCATCAGCAACAATAACTTGCTTTAATATACCCTTACTAAAACAGTTATTCAAGTTCCTGGCTGTTGTACTGCAATACTTGTTATAAAAGTCAATGAAGGAATTGCTGATATCAATAATATACTCATAATAAGGCATTCCCCAAGTGAATACATTATTCATATATCTTAAGGATAGATGACCATGTTTCAGGTAATACTGGATAAACTTTTTTAAATCATCGTTTGTAAATTGAGATAGAAAATCTACTTTACCTGCATAATTAAAGGTATAACCTGTATACATGCTATTCAAAGATACATTTCCTATGGTTTCCATTCTATGATATGGACCGCCTGATATTGATTCTACAGTTACATACATGCTTAGTTCTTGACAGAACAACATCCAGGTAGTTTCATCATATTCATTTTTCAATGTTCCAATAGTACTGATTATTGGACCGATACCTAAACATGGTATTTGGAATTGAGTGAAGTTATTCTTTGGTATTGTATTGATATGACTATGCATGTAGTTACTTAGGAATTGCTCTCTTGTATAAGTTGCTCTATTAAGTCTAAAGCCATTGCACTCATAAGGAATTGTACCATCATTCTGAATTTCTATCTTAGCATAAAGGTCTTGAATATTTACTGACTTGTTATATTCATTAGTAACTGTTACTCGTGGCCACCATACATAGATAATGAATCTTTTATCTTTAGCTATATTTTCCAGTTCTACTAATTGCTCTGCTGAAATTTCAAAATGTAGATTAAAGTCTTCTTCTTTATCTCCATTTGTAATAGAGGCTTCATCACAAATCTTTGCAAATAAATATTCTTTGAATGATGCTAATTCTCTTCCTTGATGAGTCTGTATATCTACAAAGTCCTCACCAAAGAATCCTTTGAATATTTCATAGATATTTAAAGGCTTTTCAAAGAGATGCTGATATAATTGATTTACTGTATATTCCATAACTCTACTTTGTTTAATTGAAAAATAAAGGGAGCAGAGATTATTCTCCACTCCCTTCCACAACTAAATACCAAATAGTTATGTGTTATACTCCAAGCTCATTAAGCATGTCATCAATATCATTATTTGTGATACTGCCATCAGAAGTACTTACTGGTTTCTTTGGTGCAGTTTCAACTTTTGATTTGCCTTTCTCCTTCTTAGCTACCTTAATGAGATAGTCAATATCACCGCTCAGTTCTTCAAGGTCTTCTATAGAGAGTGCATCCTTATCTGCCAACATTGCAATATGAACATACAATGAATCTACAGTAGAATCTATATGAGTATCAGTAATAATATCACTGATATAGTCAGGAAGATCCTCATTATCTGTATCAGTAGTTTCTTCCTTTTCAAATTCAGGATCCATAATCTTTCCTGTATTATCAATAATTTCTTCTTCTGTTGGCTCTTCATCAAGTGTTTTATGAATTTCTGCGGCACCCCTCTGTGCAAGAAATACCAATAAGTCACTAGTAGAAACCTGTGTAAAGTTTCTACCAAACTCTTCCTTTACTGCATCTTGAAGGTTATGCTCCTTGATAGCCTGATATGCTTCTTTCCTAGACATATAGCCAGAAGCAATGTTCTTTTTAGTATTGGTAAGAAGAATAACCAAGTTATTAGTTGGCTGTCCCTTATACATTACATTCTGTGGAAGCTGAGTAGCATCATCAAGAAGCTGGGTCTTAGAAATGCCTTCTGTAAAGGTCATACCACTATAATCAATACCAGCAGCTCGCAAGTCTGCCTTCAATTCTCCAAGTGTTGTTGCACTAGTAGTTACCTTACTTCTCTTCTGAGTCTTTGTATTTGCGATCAAAATTTCTCTTTCCATAATTTTTCTTTTGTTAATTGAATAAATGTTTTAATTGTTTGAATTGTGTTTTGTCTTCCAAGGCTTTGTAATAGTCACTAAAGTCTTTCTGACTGCCTAGATTGGGAACTATATTAGTAAAACCAGTACGCTTTGCTAATTTTTCCCCATCTATCTTGCCTGCTTCATCAGTATCAAAACTGATAAATATCTTCTTGTATCTCCTTTTTAGTTCATTGATTGCAGTATCAGACATTGAGTATCCTTCACCCTGAAGGCAAATTGTTGGAATATGTAACTGACAAGAGATAACCAATGCATCTTTGATGGAAGAACAAATAACAACTCTATCACCATACTCTGGAATTTTTGTCCATAAGCCTATGACTGATGCATCCATCTTGGAACACCATTTATAGCCTTTGGTATTATATGGTTGATACAACTTTAGTTGTAATTGTCCTTCCTTCCTTTCCACATAGCAATAAGCATACTTATCTGTAGGGAAAGTATATCGTTTACTCTTACCAGTTATAGAATCTTTTTTAGTAATAATCTTATAGGAGACAGGATATATTTCTGCATACTTTAACCATTGTTTTGAGATGCCATAAGATGCCCAGTACTCATAATCATACTCTCTCCAAGGTCTGACCTTCACTTCTAACTTAGATAGCTGGTTAGTCTCCTTTCGTGTTAAGGTCTTAATCTGCTTGGGTTTAATGGTTACATTGTCATCCTTAATCATTAACTTACAAATTTTATCAAGAGCCTGATTGAAAGTACAGTTCCAATATTCACACAGTAAATCAACTAATCCTCCTTGAACATTGCTATCTCCAAAGTCCTTATACATAATATGATTATTATTGCTCATATAGATGCTGAAAGATGGATGTTCATCTTTTCTTAGAGGAGAGTTGATTACACAAGGGATTTCAGTAATCTCTGGAAACACAGTACATAGTACCTGTGTCTCACTGAACTTACTAAATATTTCTGTCTTTGATATACTGAAAGAAGTTTTACCTACTACCATAAGATTGTTACTTTAAAAGGGTTAATTCTAGGGTTTAATCCCAAGGCATATCACCACTGCCAGAGGCAGTACCTGTCTCTACTGGAGCAGCATTGAGATTCGTTGCCTGTACATTATACTCTGTAAGTTCCTGCACAGCAAACTCTGTTGAAGCATAAGAACCATTATCCTTTGCATTTGCAAGGTCTTTCTCCAAGCGTGTAAGAGCCTTAGAGCCTGCAGAGTTAGAAAGAATCATACCATTACGTGTTGCAATAGCCTGATACTGCTTACCTTCATCTGTGGTACGTACACCATAGAGGAGCTTTACCTTATTATTAGGCTGAAGGGCAATAGCCTCCTTAATCTCAGAGAAATCACCCTTGAAATAGTCCTTGATATGCTCAAGACCAAATACAAAGTCATCTGTATTCTCTTTCAATACCCAAGAACCATTGACATAGCTGAAGGCATCACCTACACAGAGATAAGGCTTCAAGAAGCCAATGAGGTCAGCTTCACCTACACAGGCAATACGGTAGTCAGGAGCAATCTTTGCAGGATTTCCATTCTTAGTAAATAGAGGCTTACCTGCTTTAGCATCTTCTGCATTAGCCCAAGTAACATTACCAAACTTATCAATAACCTGTGCCTTAGTCTGGTCTTGATTATATGCAGGAGCATTACGCAGGGTAAACATCATTCTGTTAGTCATCTCCACACCATTACATGTATCTGGATTTGTCTTTACAATAAATGTAATACGTGCTTCCTTGCCATTATCAGTATCAACAACATACTCAGGGTCATTAGCAATTTCATGTCCATAGATATTCTCAAGTTCTTTCTTTGTTGGGTTGACTGCTACTACAAAGGAAGAGCCTACACCTACATACTTCTTGAACTCCTGAGCTTCTTTTGACTCCTGTGTCTTGCCAATAGCAAGGAAACTGTAACTATTATTAATCATCATAACTGTTTGTGTTTAAAATTTAATCTGTTATTACTATTTACTATTTGTTTGTTTGTATTATAATTACTCAAAGATTTGTGCATCAGTAGGTACTCTTTCTGCCTCTACTGTCTGTGTATCTTCATTCTCTGCTTCTGTGTTAGTATCAAGCTCCTCAGTTGAGGTCTCCAAGTTATTCTCTTCACTTGGGGTTGCTGTTTCTTCACCTGAAAAGGAATTTGTTTCTGCATCCTCTGGGTCATTATCTGGAATAGATACAATGAACTGCTTCTTAGTTTCATCATAGGAAACAATATCTGTAGGAAGATACTTGGTAGTCTTCTTAGGCTGACCATTGACATCTACACCTGGTTCAATAACCTTCTTTACAAGTTCCTCTACACGGAAGCCTACTACCTGCTTGATACCTGCTTCCAATGAAGCAATCTGAGTATCATAGTCTTTATATTCCTTAGCAAGGGCTTCAATCTTTGCCTTGATTTTCTCACGCTTTACCATAAGTGGATTACAAGCCTGTGCTACACGTTTTACTGACTGAAACTGATCAAATGAAATTCTCTTTTCCATTGTTTTTAATTTTTAAATTGTTATTTATGAATTGAATGTTTTTTGTTTAATTTGCTGTATCAAGGAAAATCTTACTCATATCTACCTTGATATTACCTTTGTCATCAGATTCTGCAACCTGAAATACCTTTTCTCTAAGATGTAATGGTCTGGAACCTCTAATGGCATTATCTCCACCTACAAAAGATATTAATGTTTTATTCACCTGTCTTGAGATATAGCCAATAGCATCTGCTTCACCACAGATAATATCTCCAGTCTTTCCTGCAATATCTACTGCCATCTCTGTGGTTTCCTCATCATTCTTTCTAATCTGCTTGTCCTTTACATGGCATACAAGAATAAGAGTATCACAAAGAGGCTTGAACATATTGACCATCTCCTTGATTGCATTACGCATATAAAGATACCCTGCTCCATTAGGCAGTTGGCGTACATCAGCCTTTGGATCAATAACCTTATTACCCTTGGCATCTTTCAGGATATTACCAATCTTATCCTTCTTATAGCCAAAGTTAACACCCATTTGGGTACGACGATATAATACTCCAGCATAGAAAACAGCCATTTCCTCTAATCTGGTTGCATTATCAATGGTGATAAAACGATAGAAAGGCTTACCTCCATTTTCTTCATTCTTCTGTGCAATAAGATTCTTGATTTCAAAGATGTCATTAGCACTTCTAGCTTGTACTGCCATTACATCCAATGCCCGATAACCATCTTCCAAATCAATGATAAGATTGTTGTCAAGACTAGCCATAAGGGTTGATTTTCCACATTTTGGCTTACCAAATAAGACCATCAACCTAGGGTTGTAGTCTGTAGCTTTCCTACGTTCTGTAGGCAAAACAATGTTACTCATTTTTTAACTTCTACTTTTTATTAAATTATTGGACTGCAAATATACCTATACAAAGTTGTATAGGCAAGATGCTTTTAATTATACTATGAAAAATGAAAAGAATCACTTAAATGTACTCTCTTGATTCCTTTGGATTAACTTATATACTTTATTAAGTTCTGCAATATTATCATATTTTGGCAGTGGGGCATAATAGCCAGTAGCACCATCAAAATACATTCCTAAAATAGCATTACTCTCGCCATCTCTACCCTGAACAACTTCCAAGAATTTAGCATAACTTTTTAGCTTGGTAATATCATAATGCAAATACTCTTTTAGCTCCCAAGCGTATGGAGAAGTTATACCTAAAAACAAATCAGCGTCGCGCGAAGTGTCCTGACAATCAAGGAGACCTTTCTGTGAAGGTCTAATTTTGTTTGCTTTAAAGGCTTCTAATGAATTATTCTCAGAATTTTGCTGTTGAACTACCACTGGTATATAGTTGAATTTATTACGAACTATTTTAAGATACTCTGATAATTTCTTTATGGAATTTCTTAAATCCATACTACGTTCTGTGCTGATTAACCCTATATGGTCTATAATGCACATAACATATTCTTCTGGATTATTTGGTTCATAATAATCAAACACCTCTCTATCATATCCTTCAACTTTCTTCTTATGAATTTTTCCATTAGCTTCAGCATACTTTTCTAAGGTATGATAGATGCCCGTCGGATTTCTGTCTACTATAAATTCAACATGTTCTTCATAAAAGTTAAGTATTGATTGATATTCTAGAGTATTCAGCAGTTCAAGTATATCAGAGGATAATACTCTCCCTTCATCAACAGATTTAAAAGTCTTGATATCTATCCTAATCTTGCCTCCCGAGAGTTTATATAATAGATAGCAAATGAACTTTCCTGTGATATTTTCAGCTTTTTCCTCAAGCAGTGCATAGAATATTTTTACCTTTACTAGTTCTGGATGATTATAAGCATACAAAATTGTATTATAAAGGAATAAGAAATTTGTTATCTTAGACTTAGATGCTTTTGCATTACCTGACACTAAATAATAAGTACCTAACTCTACTCCAGGAAAGTCATATCTAAAGGTCTTAAATGGAGATGGAATACAATTAACCTTTCCACTAAGTATCTTTTCTCTTCGTTCTTTAGCATTTTCTAGTACTCTTTGAATTAAGCTCATACTATTTAAGTTTAAATGTAATACTTCCTACTTCAGTATGCCTAGTTATCTCTCCTTTTATGTTTTGTTCTGCAAGAGTAAGCATAATTTTTCTAAGTGTAGGGTAGTATTGGTTTATTATTGTACTAGCTGCAAGAAATTGAGAATTATCCATTGCTCTTTACTAAATCAAACAGTTCCTTAAGATGCTTTACCCCATAGAGCAGAGTATTTACCATGAATAGAATGTAAGGTATCTTTTTGGTTATAATCAGGTCTTGTGCTACCATACTTACCAATAATAAGCTTAATATAATATTTGTTGTATTTTTCAATAAGATGTGTAACAAACTTATATATAGCAATCTTAGCTCTACATTCTGCAATTCTCTCTGCCAATACAGGGTCATCTTTATCATCCTCTGACTTGACAGCTTTTCCAGTAGCAGTAATACTAATGATACCTTGCCAATGATAAACTTGTACTTTTGGATTAATCTTATTCAGCATCCAATCACATACTTCTTTTGGCATAGAGGTTATTACTTCTATAGGAATCTGCATATCACCTTTAAGGGTTACTACAGTTACTTTGTCATTAAACTTTTGTACTTTCTTGTACTTTGGGTCTTTAAAACTTACTTTCCACATAATTATATTCTTTTAGTTTCTACTATTCATTAACCAATCATCACCATCTACAATGTCAGATGGAGTATCTTCTGTTTTATTCTCCAAGAATGTTGCCAAGTCTGATAATTGCTCAACATGAACCTCATCATCAGCAGAAAGCTTCCTATCATCCTTAATAATGAAATATTTAGCTAACCTCATGCCTCTATAACCTTTAGGTGCATAGGAAGCTACATACCTCTTGGTAGCATCAACGATGTCATCATCAGAAACTTCACCATAGACTTCAATAAATTTCTTGAGTTTATTCTTAATTTCACCCTTGTTACATCTGAAATAAAATGGAGATGTCAATCCATTAGGATTTATCATTTTCTGTTTAGGAAAGCACTCCTGTACCTTAATAGCCAGGGCTTCAAACCTTGCATCTTCAGAATTTATAAGATTTTTAATGGTGTCTTTCCATTTTGAATCAATACTCTGTCCCATAATACCTAGGACGTGCCTATTAATCATATTGTCAAAGGTGCTTTTATAGTTTCCCATACTTACAGCAGATGCAATAAGTGCTTCCTGTAAGGTGAGCTTGTGCTTTAAACATGTCTTTTCATCTAATGTTATCTTCATAATTAAAATGATTTAATGTATTCTTTTTGATGTTGAATGCAAGCATTCATTTTGTCTATGGTATTCTGAGCCTGAAGAACTTCCTTTTCAGCTCTTCTCTTATATTCCATAGCAAGAATTTTGAACTGATGGTAGGCTTCTTTTTCTGCTCTTGCTCTAGCTATCTTTTTCCCTTTTTTAGTATCAAAAATGTCTCCTGCATTTGTATTTACTTTGGCAATACCGATAGTTTCCAAAGTATCTTCCAGTAATACATAAGTAGGAATGTAAAATTTACCAATAGCAACCACAATACCCTTACTTTCATCTACTGTGTACTTAAAACTTGTACATTGAAGTTTAAATGTTTCTCTAAAATTGCTCATATTATTTAAAGTTTGAATTATCTGTTATTTTCTATGATGGTCATAAACATTGAGTCCATATCATCATTCTTGCTTGTTCTAAGAATGAAGTACTTCAGTAGCTTCATACTCTTATTATCATCCTCAAAGGAATCTACATACTCCTTTGTAGCCTTAATTGCTTCATCTTCTGTAAATATAAAGCCATACTTAGCTACTAGGGTTCTTAACTTGAAGGCAATAACTTCTGTACTGTCTCTCCAATTATAAGTAGTTCCCTGTTTATTACCTTGAGGATATATGTCTTGCAGTTTCCTGGCAAGTTCCTCAAAGTTGAGGCCATAACCCATTACCTTGGCATCTGATTCAATGAGAATCTTAGCTATCAAATCTCTTGTATTGTTTGAAAGTACCATAGAGTTTTTGTCAAAGAGATTCTTGCTGATAAGATTTTTTTCAACAAGTTTATCAAAGTTCTCTTTGTACTTAACATCACAGTACCCAAACAACATTACAAGAAATTCTCCAAGGGTAAGGTTATTCCTTTGCAGTATTTCTGTATCTATTGTTATTTTCATGTTTCATATCTTTATAAATGCAAAAAGAGGGTGCGCCATAGACTTATGACACACCCTCTTTAATATAATACTTGTAGAATGCTTATTTAATCATTTTGCTTAATTTTCTATAAAGTTTTCTAGGAATATTGAAGATAGCATCTATTATGTAGAGCACTAGGAAGAGTATAAACAAAATACCTTTGTTATCTTCTAGTACCTTTTCATAGATGTTATTCCACCAAGGTTTCTTAATGGAGTTTATTCTTTCTTCAAGTTCCTCATCTGACAGAGCATCTAATTCTTTAGAGTATGTAGAGAAAGTAATCTTGACGTACCCTAAATCATACATAATTCTACCTTTGAAAGATAGGGAATATAATCCCTCATAGAAGCAACATTCTTCTACGAAATCTAAATGTGTTGGTTTATCTATACTCATTTTGATTGTTATTTAAAATTATGGATGAAGATATTCCTAATGGTGCTGAAACAGAAAGGAAACTCTTAAAATATTTCTTAAGATTATCTGGTGTAAGTATTTCTCCCATATTTCTTAACCATTCTGGGGCATACTTTACGATTTTCCCATTAGCAGTCCACATGTCAATAAACTCATCTGTTGTCATATTACTATCTTTAGCTTGTTGATAGATAGTCATTGCCCTAGCTCTTTTTTCTTGAGGATCTATCAAATACTTATAGTATTTCTTCTTTTGGGCAATTTTATCCTTAGACATGTTTTTAGGCAACTTTGCTTTTATTTCTTTCCAAGGGATATTAAGTACTATATCTTCATTATACTTCATAATATTCCTTATTTTCTTAGCTTCCTTTTTGAATTGAAAGACTGGATTAAATAAAAAATTGCTTAAAACATTGTCTCCTGCATTACCAGTAGCCCAATGAGCCAGTTCATGCATCAATGTAGGTGTTATCTTCTCAGAAGGAAGATTCTCCCTTAAAGTAATACCATAATTTATACTCTCTGGATCTACATTAGATTGTCCATCTATTCTTGGATTACTATCTATTACTGGTTTAACCTTTCCTGGGAAATAGTATGTATCATTAACTCTTTCTCTTGTAAGATCCTTCATATATTTCCAATGGTTTTCTAACCCTGCATTTTGAAGTCTGCTTAAATACTCTTCACTATTTATGAAATCAGTATACTTCTTGGCTGCATCTGCTCTTATACTCATTGGTATTCTAGTTTCTCCCAATAAAGGATATTCATCTTTGGAATTATATGTGGATAAATCTCCTAAATTCACATCCTCAACATTGCTCGTTTCTATGGCAGAATTAGGTATCCTGTTTAAAGGCTTTCTAGCTGTAAGCATTCTGTTAAAGATGTTAGTACCTTTAGCCATCAATCCTATACCACCAGTTAAATCCATAGCAGTCTCAGGAGTAAACTTACCTTGACTAACATCATAAGTACCCATACCTGCAAAGCCAAGACCAACAGCATTATTAGCAGCCTCAATGATAGGATTGCCTAATACTCTTGATACTCCACCTTTGATAGCTTGCCCAGCTGCTGTACCTAGTAATGTCTGACCACCATCTACTACCAATGGAATAGATGCTATACCAAATGGTACTGCTGTAGCTGCATCTCTCCATGATGCCAGGTTAGGGTGTTCCTTATCCCATAGAGCATGTTTTCTAGCTCCTCTCTCAGCATTAGCTTTAAGAGAAGTATTGTATTCTCTATGAGGTAAGTTGTTTACCTGAGTTTTATCATTCCTTGTAAGATACCTATTGAACAATAGAGGTTCTCTCTTATCTTGTGCAGTAATTACTACATCATCAAGACTCTCTACAGGCATTACAGGAAAGATATTGCTGTCTTTATCTTTGGTATAGTACTGACCATTGGCATCAGCAAAGATTCTTCCTTCAGTCTTATTGCCATACTCATCACTTATCACAGAATCAGCAGAGGGATAGTATTCCCCCTGAAACATAATTGGTCTAGTATAACTAAACTCCCTTGTATTATATCTTCTTGTAGTCATATTTATATTTTTATGCAAAGATAACTAATTCTGTAATAAGTGAAGAGACTTATAGCAACTTACTTAGATTACATTTCTATTTTCATAAACGTCTAATATTTAATATTATTGTATAAACTTGTCTAATTCTTTTAAGGAATGCACTGTTTTAATGAAATCCTTATTGAAATCCTTAATCATCTCCTGAACTATCTCTTCCTCTCTAGTACTCTCATAGTAAGGCATAATGATAATAGGAGATTTATGACGAAGACTTCTACCTATTCTCTGTGGGCCAATAGATTCTGAAGCTGAATAATTAGCAAATACTGCATACTTGCAATCAACCAAGTTAGCTCCTTCATTAAGAACATTGACTGATACTATATGATTAATCTTCTTGGCATTGAAGTTATTGTAGATTATATCAGAGTCTTTGTTCTTTGAATGAATACTATACTTACCTAGAATATCTGCCTGTTCTATGGTTTTACAGAAGGTAATAGTTCTCTCTTTCTCTAGCCTTTGAAGAATAAATAATACAATATTATTCTTCAAGTTTGCTAAATACTTGATTCTTTCCCCGCAATCAAACAGCCATTTATTCTTCAGAAAGTCCTGTCTGGTTCTCATATATCTGTTTCTTTCATAGAGTATCAGAGTATTATACTCATTTACTCTTTGCCTAGGAGTACAGGATATAATGGCATGGACTTTCATCTTTCTATATTTCCAAAGTTCATTATAGTTACCATAGTATGTCTTTCCCTTTGCTTTAGGATTGACTTCTATAGATTCTGTAGGACGAATATTATCTAGCTGAAGAGGGTAGAGGATAATCTGAGGTTCAGGAAGAACTTCATCCTCAATGGCATCAACTATACTGCAGGTTACTACTTCTGCTGCATATTCATATTGAAAATACTGCTTGAGTTTCTTTGGAATAGTAGCACTCAGCCCAATGACATTACCCCAAGTAAGAGTACTAAAGAGATCCAAACGCTTATCACTATGAAGGTGGTGGCACTCATCCATGACAACAAAGTCAAAGGATTCATATTCATGTTTCTTCAAAGACTCATAGCACTCAATGGTAAGGTCATCAACATTGATGCCTCCCCATTTCTTAAACTCATCTTTCCAAGTCTGCTTATGTACTGTCTTTGCTACCAAGAGAAGCATGGATGTATGCTTCCCTTGATATTTAGTTCCTACAAGATGATTGATTATATCTATTGCCTGCTTAGACTTACCCATTCCAGTAGCAAGTTCCAGCAATAAGAAATCAGACTTCTCCAGCTTAGTCAAACATTCAGAATAAACTTCTTCTCTTGTCATTATTAAACGATTTATTAATTATGCAACTGACTCATGTGCATCCATTCTAGAAAGTTCTTCATCAGCTTCAAGACCCATAAGATAATCCTCTACTTCCTTTGAGGGAAGATTAGCTATTACCTCTTCAAGGTTAGCCTTCTCTTCCTTCTTAATCTTATCTAGAACTATCTCTAGGTCATACACACATTCTCCAAGGGCACATTTGTACCCATCAGAGTAATCATCCTTATTCAATCTCTCTTTCCATTGAGAAAGGAGATTATTGATTCTATTCTCTGCAATCATAAGGCTTATAAATTACGGATTACTTGCATTAAACGCTGTCAGATGCTTCTATTACTCTCTACACCTTCACCATTCTTTCTATTTCTAGATACATGCTTAGGTGATGCTGTAAAGAAGCAAGTAGAATCTGGTTTCTTAGATACTACAGTGTACCAATGATTGGCAACTGCCTGAGGAGATCTACCAATGCTTTCTGATACAATGAGAAAACACTTGGTTAAATTCTGAGGGAATGCCCTCACTTGTCGAAGAAGTCTATCTTCTTCAGCAGTCCATTTTTTGTTTGTTCTGTTCATTATTTAAAGAATTAAGTTATATGATACAGATGTCCAAACGACATCTGTTATATGCAATAAAAAATCTCCCTTGTTTCACAACAAAGGAGATTCAACAAACAAGATTCACTTTTTTCAATTTTGCTTATGAAAAATTCATTATAGCCGAATTTAATACCACTGTATTAACATTATCAACTTTCATTTAAACTAATAATATAAAATTTATAACAACTTGTGGCTGATGAGGGATTCTAACCCTCAACCTATGGTGTAGGGGACCATTGCTCTATACAGTTGAGCTAATCAGCCAATTAACTCCCTATAAAAGGGAGTAGGAGATACATCAGTTCTTCCTATTGTGCAACAAGTGAATAGCATACAAAGGAATGAGTGCAATCCATACACAGCTGAACCATACTTTCTCAAACTTTGTATTATCCCATTTGTTGATGATGTACTTATAAGTAAGAATACCTATAATAGCATACAATAAAATAACAATAAACCAAATCATACTTAATTAAATTTATCTGTTTGAAACTTAGTACTCCCTATGGGACTCGAACCCATGACCCTAAGATTAAAAATCTTATGCTCTACCACTGAGCTAAAGGAGTGAATGGTTCTTTACTATCTTCACAGACCATAAAGAACATAGCCCATTTTAAATAGGCTGCAAAATTACATTGTGAGGAAAGAGGGACTCGAACCCTCAGGAGCATAATGCTAACAGTTTAGAAGACTGTGACGCTTCCAATTACGTGCTATTTCCCCAAATACTTCTACTGTCTTCACAGATGGTAGAAGTACAAAACATTTTCAATCTTATCTATGTGATTTATATAACACTTAAACTATTCTAGTGCAAAAGTACATATTATAAGATGTAGTATAAAGTACCTAAATTGTAGTATTATACTATCTTATTGTAAATGTAAGTATCCCTTAGGCTTCACTTTTTCTATAGTAAAGAAGAAAGCTTGACCCTTACATATATGTCTTATGCCTAGTTTTAAACACTTTAACCAACTTCTAGTACACATAAATCCGTACTGATGAACAGATGGAAGTATGTGTCTGTTGTTGAGTACATAAAAGGTGATATATCTTTTCTGTCTTGCCATAGTCTTTATATTTTAATCAAAGAGTCTTTTTGTTTTCAGAATAGGGTAGTACTTAGACCAATCTTCAAATACTACTTTACCTGTAACCTTGTTGAAGAGGCATCTAGCCATCAACTGTGCATTTGTCTTAACGTGCTGTTCCATATTAATCTTGATTTTCTAATTTATAACTAACTTGTGCTCCTATAGGAAGGATAGCAATACCACATAGAATCTTGAGATAATAATTCTTATCATCAACTCTAGTTACTGTTGCTCTATCCAGACCTCTATTAGGATATTTGGGGACTATATGGTCACCTACTTTAGACTTTGCTTCCATCTGTCTGTTCCTCCTGTAGTTTAGTATAGTTCTCTATCAACTTATCCATTATAGGATTAAGTTTCTTTTTGAATGCCCGAAAGCACTTACTTCCTTTCCTTAGTTCATCCTTGATGTCTAAGGTTGCTTGTTCTTCTACTGTCATAATGATTTGATTTAAATGAATAGAGAAAAACAGAGGAGCAATAACCAATCGTCATTACTCTCTGTTTAACCCATTTCAACCCTTTAAATAATAATAGTCCTCACTAAGAGATTCAAACTCTTAACAGCTTGGATAACCACCAAGTACTCTATCGTTGAGTTAAGTGAAGAAATGATAGTAATTATTCTATTTTTCTTATAACAAAACAATCATCTTCAACATTATTATGTAAGTAGTATCTAAGTTTGAGTTTTGTAATTCTTTCTAATTTCCTTGTTACATGTCTAATAGCATGAGGACTTATATAACCATCGGTCCAACCTCTTTTCAAAAGCCATTTAGCACTCTCCTTGTAGAATAATTTCTTAAATTTTCGTTCATTCATATTTGATATCTTTCCTTAATTTCTAAATGATTACTGATTTACTTACTTCTTAATTGCTCACTTCTGAATGCAGGATCATACTTATGATTCTTACAAGCTTTTCTATTTGCTGTAACTAGAATATTAATTATCCTGCACTTTGTATTTGTAGCAGGATAATTAATACAGCTCCAACAATGTCTTTGCTTACCTTTTGCCATAATCAATGATATTATTCATGTAATTCTCTTTTCCAAGTTGCAAGAACATTAAGTGATTTCTTTGTACTTTGGATTAAGGATGTTGTATCAAGTGGTTCTGAACATAGCTGCCAGTTCACTAATTCCCAACCTTCAGTCCCTTTTTTGTTTAAAGTTCTTTCTATATTCGTTGCTAAGTCTATAGAAACTTTAAAATTATATGCTTCTAATTTGTATTCATACTTCCTCATAACTTTCTATAAATTATTAAACATTTCTTCATTCAATTTCTTCTCGTTCTTCAAAAAACTCAGGAAGTGTTTATTAAAGTCATCGTCATCCATAAGTGTTAATAAAGAAGAGCTAAACAAACTTCGATAACAAGGGTGTTTTAAATCATTTGATAAGTCAATAACTTCATTAATTGCCTCTATGTTTCTAGATAATTTTGTTGCTTTGTTAAAAACATCTTTCTTCATACACTACTTCTCCTCTTATCGAATTTGTTACCAACAACTTTAACATCCTGAGAGTATAAAGGATAAGGTGCTATGCCAACCATAGCTACAAATTCACCAACACTATACTCGACTACAGCCTTTACTTTAACGATACCTTTGTAGAGGTCATATATCTTACGCTCCACTATATCACCTTCCCAAATTTCTTTACCTTCACAATCTGTCAGTCCTGTGAACATACAGACTGTTGAAGGGTTAACCTGATGTGCCTCGTTTCTATTAAGCATTGATTCACTCTGCCTATCCTCGATGGTGTAAGTGTTACCACATTCAGCATAGAAGTAACCTTCTACCCAAGTGTTATTGTCAAGACGTTTAACCTTGAACTTGATATTTTCTATTTTCATATTTATATGTTTATATAAAGTCTAAATAGACCGTTGTTTTTACTTTATTAACTTTGTTATTGTTATTGTTATTAAAATAATCACTACCTTTGCAGCGCAAATTAGAAACGAGGTAAACAGCCTCCTGGCGAAATCGCCAGCAATAAAAGTCTCCTAGCCCTCCGCTCGAAAGACATTTTCCCCAGTCCAGTGCTGGGGTTTTTCTTTGTATGGCGGCTCCATGCAAGGTGCTCAAAGCAATTCCGCTTTTGAGTATAATGCCAGAAAGGAGGTTGTTGCCTCATATGTTTTCTAATTTGCAAAAGAAAGAGAGTGGTACTGAAGTTTTCTGTTGGTCTCGTCGCAGAAAGGATGGTACTATTGAGTACGCTCATGGTAAACCATTCCACTTCTTTATCAACAAGTAAATCGTAAGCTTACGTTTTAACTCTTTCGGGGAGGTGCTCACTGGAGACACCTCCTTTTTTATTTCAATTTTACTGGCTCATCCTTCCAAGTAAGTTCTCTTCCGATGAGTTTCTTGATACTGCCATGAGGAAGTTCAATCATATCTCTATAACATTGAGGCTGATTTTCTTCTGCGCCCCAATACTCTTTTTTTCTTTCTGGTTTCAGATAATAAATATTCTCTGTACCATCTTTATCAACTGCTAACCATGCCATAACTATTCCTCCACTTTTACGCCGAATGGAGTGCCGTCTGCAAAGGTGCAATTTTCAAACACTTCCTTAAAATTACATGTACCCTCATCATAAACTTTGACAAAACCTCTTGAATCTACATTTTCAATTACGAATTTACTACCATTTCTGTCTTTTACCCACCCAAAAGGCTGATGCTTCTTCATCTCAGTCCAACATTCTTCTACATTGGCAAAAGGGCGGTACTTTGCTTTCGCCTTACTATCTGGCTTGATACGATATTCAATATTTCTCCAATATGTAATATCTTCCATTTCCGTCCATTCATTCATATCTTGCCAGCTTTTGCTTAATGCGCTTGGTTTTGTTCTACACTCAATCACCCTTCCTTCTGCAAAAGCTTGCATGATAGGAAAAAATTCTTTTGCTTGATTTCTGTCCATAATCAACTATAAATTTATATATTATTTTAGAGTAGTCTAAATTAGAACATATTTAAAACACATTAACATTGTTATTGTTTATATAATCATATAAATGACTATCTTTGCACTCGAATTGTTCAGAGTATCAAACTCTATTAAGGTAAACCTCTTGCACAAAACACAACTTAAAGCAGTTATGGCAACAGATTTACAAAGCCCCTTTGTTGCAGCATAGGGGCTTTTTCGTGTACCGCAGTTTGTAGAGGTTTTGCGGTATTGCAGCTATCCTATGGTAGCGAACTTAATAGTTTTTGTTATGAAGAACGATTCAAAAACAAACGGAAGACACTTAATCTTTCGTCCTTACGTTGTAAGAAACGGAAAGGTTATTTATCCTAAGAATGGCGGAATGCTTGCCTTCTGGGTTGAGGACTAGTCCTAGTCTTCTATTTGTAGGCGGTAGCTGCAACTACCGCCTTTTTACTTTGGCTCATACAACCCACAAGACTTTCTTCGTTCTCCAACTCTTATATGCTTTTTCTTGCAATAGAATAAGAACTTCTTCATATCCTTCTTTCTGTATATGCAAGTCTTACATTTTAGTGCCATATTCTCTTCTGTTTACCCTCTCCCTGTTATAGGAGAGGGTGGTTAGTTAATCTATAGTTAGTGTCGTCCTATATAATTTCTATTACAAGAACAGGTGACATCATCACAAATTTTGCAAATACCATTTCTATCAGCACAAGTACTGCACATCCCCTTTGAACAATACATAGTTCTATAAACTGGCAAACCGCAAATATTACAAAAACCAAGTAAATTACTCATTTCTATCTATTTATATCCTTTGCAGGATGATTATTAACTACTTCTGCTCCCTTATAGGTATCAGATTCTATACCTGCTGCTTTAAATTCATCATACCAAAGCTGATATGGGTCAGTAACGTTTCCATTATTATCAAGATAAGGGTAGCAAATATAATATTCCTTACCAGATGGGTCTGAATATATAACTTTCCAAATCATATTCTATCTATTTATGCTAAAAGGCATTAGTTACTCAACTTCTGCTGACTTCCAATCTGGGTAGCCGCCCAAGTCCTTTTCTTGTCCACAATTCATTTCAAGCCAGTCTTGCAGACAATCTTTAACTACTTCTCTGTCCTCTGAATCATCATTAGATTCAATGACAACCGTAAACTTATGTTTCATATTACTTCTATTTATGCCCGAAGGCGTTAAATACCCCATCCGCAACCACCTACGCATAGTTTGCATTCCAGTTCGTTGCAGATGTTATAATATTCTTCTTCTGTAATATTGTATTTGTCTAGCACTTCCTTTGTTGGAGGTTTTCTGTCAAATCGCATATCAGCACACGCATAAGGCTCTGCGCTTTCTGCATCATGGTCATACGTGTCACCAAAATCATCTTGGTAGGCAGTCTTTCCATTGATAGTGAAGACCTCCAAACTGCAAGGCAGTGCATACATCGGTTCGATAACTAATTCCATACATACACCTCCATTTTGTGATTGCAAATTTCATTGTCACATTTTACAATATCTCCAGGAATAAATTTATTTTTATTCATACGTTTTATTTTTTACGATGATTAAACTTCTTTATAGCATCTTTCTTTGAAGCTGCCATAATCTTAACACCTTTTATAGTGAACTCATGCTGCGCTTTTGGCTGACACTTCTGCTTATCGAAAGGAACGCTGCCTTTCGGCGTACTAAGTCTAGGACTTGGAGAACCAAAAGGAAAATCATCCATTTGATAATCTATTCTAGTTACCACTCCAATCATTGATAATAATCCATTCATACGCTTTACTCCTTAACTTCTTTAAAGATTACATTCTTGTGGTCTGAACGCTCTTTGATGGTGCTGATGTAGGTCTGAGCAGCATCTTTACCTGCTTTTTGGAAATCAGAAGTTAGCAATCGTTCATTTTTACAGAATTGTTCTGTATCATTATTCTCTTTCCAAAGATAATATTTCCCTACGAAAGAGCAATATGTATCATCGGCAAATCTTTCAAATATAATATGTACATTCCCATCTTTATTAACCAGCACATCGCCTGGCTTTCAGGCGAACTTAGACCAGTCACGCATTTTTCTTGAAGGGAATAACATTGGTTCTGTTCCCTCATAATCATATAGTCTACCATTATGATGGAAATTAGCTGTTGTACTATGATGCCTTACAGTTATGAACATTTCTCCTATATATGCAAGATATACATTTCCAAATAGAGGTGAATATAATTTAATACCCATTGGAACATTTTTCAGAATTTCTGCTATATTAATTTTTGTTTCCATAACTTATTTTTCTTTATTAAGATTATTTATAATAGAGTCTAAAACTCTATTCCAATTAGATTCTGCTCCTTCTTCAAAGTCTGGGTCCCAAATATCTTTTATCACAGCAAGATAAATATCTTTAAATTGGTGAGAAGTAATCTTTTTCCAATTTTTAATATCTTCTATAGTAAGCCAATCTCTTTTAATACAACATTCACTGATTATTATAGAGCAAAACTCATCATTATCTATTGCAATAATCTTTGCAAAACGATTATTCCAAATATCTAGATAACAATTACCAACGGTAAATTCTTTAAGTGTTTCTTGATCCTCTAATTCAAGAATCTTCTTAAAAAGAATACCTCTTTCTTTACTAAGCTTATCAAACTTTTCTTTTAACTCCTCCAATGTCTCCATACTCATTATTAATTATACCAAGCATCACTTGGTGTAGTTGTTATACTATAGTTATTAGTAGAGTCTGAATCAATAGGATTCAGACCTACAAACTTATTTTCGTACTCCATAACTCTTAAATTGTTAATATTAAAGTTGAAAATATTACTAGTACCCATACTTCAAAGAGAATTATAAAACATCATTCATAAATATTCAATTTACCATAGATAAGCTTATTAGTATTATAGCTTATTGATATTATTATAACTAGTGCTAATACAGCACATATAATAACTGTAAACTTTATGTCCATCTTATATAGCTTTAGTATTCATATTATACTCATTATATGCTAATGAGTATTGAATATTGTACCACTTGAAGACCTGAATAAAAGGTCTATTCATCATATTATTCTGAGAGGCAAATCTAAGCATTGCCTGTAAATCTGATTTATCCATATAACTAAATATTAATCATTATTTAAACTACTTAAATCATAAGAACTTGTAAAAGAGGAGAATTTATCAAAATCTTTTCTTTCAATAATATACTCACCATCAAAGAAACTAAAAATTCTAGTGCCTTTGTCAGTATCAAAATAAACTGATTCAAATAATACCATATCTCCACTTATAACTCATATAAATACTTCTTGAGTATTATCTGGAACATATACAGGATATTTCTTTCCGCTATAGTCTAATAATTGTATTGTCATACTTATCTATTATTTAAAAGGGTTTTTAACTCTATCATCTCATCTTCAGATAACCAAACGTCTTTCTGATTAAGATATAGATGATATACTTTATTTTCTTTGATGATTTTAATCATGTGCTAAATAAATCTAGAACATCTTGTGTTGAATACTCTACCTTAGATGCAGGTAGTATAGGCTTCTCTATTATAGGAGAAATCGCCTTATATTCTAACTGCATCTGAGATAGGATAGAGAATATATCAGTACTATCGTCAATACCATTGGTACTGGCATACTGATTTACCTGTGAGAGAGTAATCATTCTTTTGCACCCCCAATAACCTTATCAATCTGGTTATTATCAATTACAAATGAATACTTAGAGTATTCAGACTCTGCTACTGCTTTTGTCAAAGCTTCAAGAATTTCTTTGTTCTGCATAGTTTTTTTTGTTACTACTATATTATTCTAAGAATATGTTTAATCTGAGCATCTGTAAGAGTAGGGAACTTATCCTTTAACTTCTTTATAGTGTACTCAGGTTTGAACTTACTTCTCCATATAGCAGTTTGCTTCATAAGTATCTGCTATAAGAGAGAGTAGGCTTGTAAGTTGTCTTGAATTCATAACTAGTTCTTGTAAACAGTATTAAGTATACTCTTAAAATTGGGATTATTAATAATAGCCCTAGCATCTTCTGAGTTTTTGAAGAAAACATCACCTGCACCTATAGAATTATTATAGTCCACATAGAATCTATCTTTATGGTAATCAAATTTAATACAATACTTATTCTCTTTAGAATTACTCCAATTTGGTTGCCAGTCATTATTATAATACTTAGCAATATTCATTAATTTGACTAAAGCTTTGAGTTTAATTTCGTTTCCAAAATAAGTATTTATTGTAATATTTGTGTCGTTTAATTCATTGTAAACATCATTATAAGTAATGCTCTTAGTTTTAAATTTAATAATACCTTTAGCTAAATTACTATTTTCTAAATCTATCTCCATTCCTTCTGGAATATCAATAGTTAATTGATTATTCTTTATTTCCATATTATTTATTTCTTTA
>ERZ1034687.17-NODE-17-length-98804-cov-12.934065_pt1 | contig 98804 bp, 83 predicted proteins | sample MGYA00520704_ERZ1034687 | MGnify/ENA primary metagenome ERZ1034687 (study PRJEB33766, sample SAMN09781762) | gut metagenome | biome: gut microbiome | host: Homo sapiens | place: Madagascar | study: EMG produced TPA metagenomics assembly of the PRJNA485056 data set... | reverse complement strand
CCCAGTGCATGTCCTCTTCCAATTCCTTCAGCAAGGTTTCGCTCAGCGAGGTAACAGGTGTGATAGTATTCATGATTTCGTGGGTCAAAACACGGATGAGTTTGATCCAGGAGTCAATCTCCTGGTTGCTCAGCTCATGGCTCACATCACTGATGGCGATGATGCGTACTGGCTTGTCTTTGATCATGGTAGCGGTCTCATGCTTGGAGAGATGCTCATCCTTCAACTTCTCCCTTACTTGGTTGAGATGGGTGAGCACATCGGTATCGAGGAGGCGGAGGGCGGCTTGGTTATGTTGCAACACATTGTCGTGACTATCCACCACCATGATGCCAGCATCCACCATGTTCAATATCTTCTCGTAATATTTCTCACGCTCCATCTGCTCCTCCCTGGTATGTTGCAAGAAAGCCTTGATGCGGTTGAGGGATTGGTGCAAGATGCGGTCGTTCTTCGATACGCCTTGCATCGGAAAATTGAAGGAGAAATCCACATTGTCGATGGCATCAAAAAGGAAAATCACCTTCTTGATGTTACGACGATAGTGGCGATAAAGACGGATGTAACCTGCTACCGATACCACCAACAAAAGAACTATAATGACTAACTTAACATCCATAACCCCAAAATACTATTGAATTATTCGTTCTTCGCTCTCTATATCCCATATCTCTTCATCTTATTATAGAGCGTTTGTCGGGAGATGCCCAGTCTTGCAGCCACCATGGATAGATTGCCCTCACACTCCTTGATGGTTTTCTCTATCATACGATGCTCCATCTCATCGAGTGTCTGCACCTCTTCGAGTGGTTTCTCCTTCTTGATAGGGTTGCCGCCGTCGATGTCATCGGGCATGATGATATTGCCATCACAGAGGATGACGGCTTTCTCGATGGCATGTTGCAACTCTCGGATATTGCCATACCAAGGTAACTCGGTGATTTTCTCCGCTGCCGCTGGGGATAACTGGATGCTCACCTTATTATATAGGTCGCCATATTGTTGGAGGAATCGCTGGGCAAGGGGCACGATGTCCTGCTTGCGCTGTCGAAGGGCTGGCAATTCGAGGTGGATGGTGTTGATGCGGTAGAGCAAGTCCTCTCGAAACTCGCCATTGCTCACCATTTCCTGTAGGTTGCGATTGGTGGCGCAAATCAATCGAACATTGATAGGTATCTGGGTAGAACCACCCACTCTTACGATGCTTCTGCGCTGAAGGGCGGTGAGGAGTTTCGCCTGCAAACCATAGGATAGGTTCCCTATCTCATCGAGGAAGATAGTGCTGTCGTTGGCTAGCTCAAACTTGCCCGGCTTATCCGCCTTGGCATCGGTAAAGGCTCCCTTCACATGACCGAAGAGTTCGCTCTCGAAGAGGGTTTCGGTGATGGCACCCATATCCACAGGTAGCATTTTCTTCTTGCTGCGTGTGGATAAACGATGTATCTCGTTGGCTAGTACCTCTTTACCCGTTCCGTTCTCTCCCGTAATCAGGATATTAGCATCCGTTTTCGACACTTTATCCACAATGTTCCTTAAACTGTTCATAACTTCGCTATCTCCCCAATACATAGCACTTTGCGAAGTTTTTCCACAATTCTTGGTGGATAACTTATCCACAGCCTTGTTTTGATCCCTTGCCTCCACGAGGGTACGAATCATCTTCTCGTTGTCGAAAGGCTTGACGATGAAGTCGGTGGCTCCCTCTTTGATGCCTGTCACGGCAAGTTGAATATCGGCGTAAGCGGTGAAGAGCACCACTTCCGTCTGTGGTCTTTGGCTCTTGATTTCACGAAGCCAATACAATCCCTCGTTGCCGGAGTTGATACCACTGGAGAAGTTCATGTCGAGCAAAACCACATCGGGCTTCTCCTCCCTGAGCTTGGCAGGGATGGAGTTAGGGTTGGCGATGGTGATGATTTGGGAGAATATGGGTTCGAGCAGCATCCTCACGGTGGTAAGAATGTTGCGATTGTCATCTACAATCAGTAAGGTTCCTTGTTTCTTCATTGTTGCCGAAATTGCTTAATAGTTGTGCAAAGATACACTTTTTCTAACGAATAATGCATATATCTGTTACTTTTCCACCTATTTTTTATACTTTTGTAGAAAAATCTTCCAACTTAGGGTTAGGAAAATAAAAGGCAGTTTGTACTATAACCAAACAATAACAAGAAAAATCATGCAAATGACAAAAGAACATATCGAACGGCTCTTCCGACAGCATTACCCCCGGATGTACCAACTCGCCTTGGTGCTTCTGAAGGATGAGGCGGCAAGCCAAGACGTGGTGAGCGATGTCTTCGCCGAAGTGCTAGACGGAAAAGTCACCTTACGTCCCGAAACGGAGAGCAGCTACTTGTTGGTTTGTGTGCGCAATAAATGCCTGACACTTATCAATCGGCAGAAGATGAAGGACAGAGTTCACCACCTGCTGCAACTTGATGCCTCGCCTTCCATTCTGTCGCTAAATGATACCTCTATGAGCAGAGGGGCTTTCGACTTTACTTCCGAAAGGGAAGAGGAGGATAGGCAAGAAGCCATCCTTTCTTATATGGAGAGTGAGTTGACACCCCAAACTCGCAAGGTATTGCAACTCCGCTTTCGGCAAAAGCTGAAATATCGGGAGATAGCCACGGAGTTGGGCATCAGCGAGGTGGCAGTTTATAAACATTTGGCACAAGGCATCAAGAAATTACAACAAAAGTTTAATCCGTAGAGATTCTACAAAAAGTAGTTTGTTCACAGTTGATATTTTTAACCCTTAGAAAAGAGTGAAGATTATGGATAAGTTTGAAAAGATATTGGACATCATCGATCATCAGGAGAAATATACTGATGACGAGGTTCGTGAGATATTGCGAGATGAGGAGTGTCGCAAGCTCTACCAGACCATGCAAGAGGTGGATTCGGCTCTCTTGAAGCAAAGTCTGGAAGATTCGGATGAAAAGGCATGGGAAGGTGAGGATGAAAAATCTTCCCAAGGCTTGAATGTAGATGAGGCTTGGGCGAAATTCAGTGAAGAGCATCATGTCGAAGAGAATGCAGAGGTCATACCGATGAATTCTCATGCCGATGAGCACCGCCCTTTCTCTTGGCGCAAGATAGCCGCTTCCATCGTTGGCTTTGTCTTGATTTCAGGCATAGCCTTCGCCGCCATCCACACCTATATCAGCAAGAGCCAGGAGCCGATGCCGATTGTGGAAAATGCGATGGTAAAAGATGCCGTGAAGGGCGATACCGCCAAGGTTGCCTCGCCATCCGAAGAAGTGAAAGCCGAGAAACCTGCCATCCACAAAACTTTCGTGAATGTCACGCTCGACAAGATGATGACTGAAATCGCCAACTACTATGACCTGCAAGTCAAGTTTGAGAGCGATGGGGCAAAGAGCCTTCGCCTCTATTATGAATGGGATAGCCATACGAAGATAGAGAACATCGTCAAGGAATTGAATCAATTCGACAATGTCAATATTGAACTGAAGAACGACGAAATCATCGTTCAATAGTATATCTCCAATGTTAAAAATGCAGTCTTATGAAGCGATTTTCATTCATTATATTCTTGTGGGTCACTTTCCTGTCCTTGGCAAGTGCCCAACATCTCTCTCGCCACTACCACAACCGTAGCATGTCGGATGTGCTCATCGACCTCGACAAGGCTTCCGCTCGCTACAAGGTGAGCTTTATCTACAATGAGTTGGAGGATTTCACCGTCACCCAGGACGTGGAGGCTCCGAATATTCCCGACGCCATCCGCCGAGTGATAGGCTTCTATCCGATGAAGATGGTGGTGAGCGACAGTTTGATTACTGTGGAGTGCATCCGAAAGAGCGAACGCAAGTTGATAGGCCGACTCATCGACAACCACAACCTGCCTGTGGAGTTTGCCAATGTGCAGTTGCTCAATCCTCACGATTCCACCTTCCTCTGTGGTGGCGTGAGCAATGCCAATGGCGACTTCGTGATACCTTGCGAGCAAAAGCAAGCCATCATGAAGGTGAGCTACGTGGGTTATAAGACCATTAGCCGCTTGGTGAATGTCGGTCGTATCGGAACCATCCGGATGCAAGCCGATGCCTACCAACTCAAGCGAGTGATGGTGAAGGGCAACCTCCGTACCGATCGTGGCGACCATGCCACCTACACCTTCAACGAGGAACAGGTGAAGAACTCCCGTCACACCCAAGACCTTATCGCCAATATCCCTGGCATCATCATAGACCCCGTGACCGGCAAGACACGCAGCATCGTCAACAAGAAGATGAAGATTCTCATCAACGATGTGGCGATGACGAGCGACAACGACCTCAAGTCGATACCTGCCGAGAAAATCAAGAAGGTGGAGTACTACGATGCGCCTCCTGCCCGATATGGAGATGTCGATATTCTCGTCAACATCATCACCAAACCGCTTGATACGGGTTATGCCGTGGGCTTCGATGCCAAGACGGCTTTCACCACGGGTTTCGTGAATGGCAACACCTATTATAAATATAACAAGGGATATAGCCAATTCTTCTTCGACTACAATATCGAGATGCGCAACTATCACGATTGCATCGGAGAGGACCACTATTCCTTCATGCTCGACGACCGCCTGGCGGACTACCTCTACTCCTACAAGAAGCACTTCGGTTACACCAACAATACGATGAACCTGAAGTATGCCTACTGCAAGCCGGAAGACATCACCTTCCAAGTCACCGCCACCCCTAACTATCTGCACACATTCTATCGTGGCAATGTGGATATCTTGGCGCAAAACCATCCGGAGTGGACGAATGGCAAGGGACACAACGACAACTATACCAACACTTTCGGTCCTTCGCTCGACCTCTATCTGAGCAAGCAACTCCCACATAAGCAGCAGATTGATGTGGATGTGCTGGGTACTTATTATCACAATGACCAGCAAGACCTCAACCAGCAGTGGAAGGTAGGGGATGATGCCCAGGCAGATGCCGCGCCGATGCAGAAGGAAATGTCGGCGACTGATGCCGATGACAATATCCTCGTCGATGACAAGATGCGCTCGAAGAACAATTCCTATTCACTCATCACCGAGGTGAACTATAGCAAGCAATGGAAGAAGGGAGAGTTGACCTTGGGATGGAACAACTGGTTGAAATGGTCGGATTACACCATTCGCAATGTCTTGTCGGGGTATGAGCCTTACAACAGTTCTTCTCGCATCAACATCCAGACCTTCTCCGCTGAATACCAGAACAACCTGGGCAAGTTGAATTATCGCATCGGTGCCGAGGGAGTATGGCGAGAGCAGAAAAATGACGACACCAGGAAGATCAACAGTTATATCCGTCCAACCTTCCTGCTCACTTATCCGCTCAAGAATGGTTCCATCCAGTTGCAGACGCTCAATGGTGTGAACTATCCACCAATAGCAAATCTCAACGAGAATACCACCATCATCATCCCTGGGGTCGTGAACCAAGGCAACCCGAACCTCACCTCCAACAATGAGTATGGTACTTTCCTCCGCATCAACCATTATGCCTCATGGATACAAGGCCAGTTGGCTTTCTTCGGTGTCTATACCGACAGTCCGATGAGCGTCTATTATGAGTGGCGCACCATCCAAGGGGAGAAGTACTTGGTGCAAACCTATGAGAACTCTCACTATCAGTGGTGGTATGGTATGGGATATGCCATCAACATCAAGCCTTTCAAGAATGAGTTGCTCAACATCGGCTTGTATGGCTCCTTCGAGCGATACTCCATGAGCAGTGGCATCATCGGCAAACACAACCAGTGGCGCATTCCGCTCACCTATCAGATAGATGTTCGCAAAGGCAAGTGGGGTGCCTCCTACATCGGTCATGTCGTGGCGAAGGAACCGAGGGGACCCTACAACTATTGGGATGAGAGTGCCAGCAACTTCTCAGTGTATTATCAGTTGGGCAACTGGCGCATCACCGCTACGGGTTATTGGCTCTTCAATGATGCCAAGTATCGCTTCGAGACCATCGACAACCCGATATTGAGTCGCAAGGAGTGGCACACCATCAGGGACAACAACCGCATGGTGAGCATCGGAGTCAGCTGGAACTTCTTCTCTGGCAAGAAGAAGGATATCCAGAAGAACATCAATAATAGAGATGCCGACTCTGGAGCATTCAAATAATCCTTTTCTTCAAGTGTTTGAACAGCCACCAGAAGGCAGGGAGGAGGAACATATCCGCCATCACCCATGCCACTGGGTCGCCATAGCAGACACCTGTCCAGGCAAAAGCTGGAACTAGCCAGAGGCTCACACCACATCTCGCTATCATCTCCATCACACCGCTCATCATCGAGAGATTGCTGTATCCCAAGCCCTGGATGCTGTAGCGGAAGATGGTGAGCAAGCCGAGGCAAGGATAGAAGTAGCAAGCGATGCGCATAAACTCTGCTGCGTAGGTCACCACCTCAGCCTCGCCCTTATCCACGAAGAGCGTCATCATGTCGTCGGCAAAAGGAGTGATGACGATGAAACTGAACACGAAGAATATGAGCATCATCTTGATGGCGGCTCTCACGCCCTGCGAAATGCGTTCCATCTTCTTGGCACCGAGGTTCTGACCGCAATAGGTCGCCATCGCCACACCGATGTTCTCAAAGACACAAGTGAAGAGATACTTGATGCGCATGGCGGCGATGAAGGCTGCCACACAAGTGATGCCCAGGGCATTGTTGGCACTCTGGAGCATGATGATGCCGATGCCGGTGATGGAGAATTGCAAACCCATCGGCACACCATTATTTAATAATATACTGATTTTCTTGTTGTCAAAGTCACGTTCCTCACATTGCGGTATCAGTATCTGCATCTTCTTCTTGATGAACCGGATGCAGAGGCATACCGAGAAGGCTTGCGAGAGAAGGGTAGCGATGCCGGCTCCCTCCACGCCAAGTCCCAGAATCAAGATGAGGAGAACATCGAGGAGGATGTTGACAACAGAGGCGGTGATGAGGAAGTAGAATGGTTGCTTCGAGTTGCCGAGGGCACGGATTTGTCCTGCCAGCAGGTTGTAGCCTATCGTGAAAGGTATCGCCGCAAACTGGAGCATGAGGAAGATGTAGGCATCATCGAATACCTCCAATGGGGTGTTGACGAGATGCAGAATCTTCTTGCAGAAAAGGCACGACAAGAGGGTGATGACCACGGCGAAGGTGATGGCTATGCGATAGCTGTTGCTCACGTAGGTTCGCATTTTTCGGAAGTCCTTCGCCCCGAAAGCCTGAGCCACAGGGATGGCGAAGCCGGCGCACGAACCATTGCAGAAGCCCATGATCAAGAACATGATGGAGGTGGAGGCGCCAATGGCTGCCAAGGCATTCACGCCGATCCATCGTCCCACGATGACGGTGTCGATGATGAGATACATCTGTTGCAGGATATAGCCCAGGATAAGGGGCACTGCGAATCGGAAGATGGCTCGCATCGGCGAACCAACAGTCATGTCATTTACGTTATTACTGCTCATATTTTATATATACCTATTGAGAATGTTTGTTCCTTTTACCTTGTTTTTCTTTTCGGGCTGCAAAATTACATAAAATTGATGGAAAAGGAAACAAGTGAGCGTTAAACTTGGTTATCATCAGCTCGATGAGGCCACATTACAGCGTGAGGTCAATGCTTTGGTCGCTCTGCATTCTTTATATCCTTTAAAGAAGGCGATGATTGTGACTTGGCATCAGAAGAAAATGGTATGATTCCGCTTTCATATGATTCATTTTTCTTTCTAATTAATCGAAAAATATAAATCAGCAACATTTTTGTTGAATTTTATGATAAAAATGTTGCTGATTTCGTATTTTATTCGTATTTTTGCCGTGTAGTTTTAGTAAAAGGTTTCATTTATTGGCAAACAGTCTTTAAGTGATGCAGATGTTAGTAACATAAATCAAAACTATTTTATGAGAAGATTGATATTATCCTTAATAGTTATGTTGTCTAGCTCATTCTCTGTATGGGCAGATGACTGGGTGTGTATGAACATACAGAAAATACCAGAAGACTTGACAGCAAGTATTTATGAACGGAAAGATACAAAGGGAAAAGCTTGTGCATTGTTGCGTGTTCAAATATTGGATAATAATGCAAAGTTTAAAGGTAATATTGTCGGTGATGTTGAACGGCAAGGAAATGAATATTTGGTCTATATCCCTATAAATACTCGTGAAATCACAATTCTACCTTCAAAAGGAGACAAAGTCATCATTGATCTTCCTGAAACGGAACCTAAGGTAACTTATTTGATAGAAATGAGTCAAGGCGAGACTTCTTTGGATGGTAAACAACTCAACTATAATGCAATGTCTGTGGAAGAACTGACAGTGTTGGCTAATAAAAATAATAGCTTGGCTCAAAGAAAACTTGGGGAGATTTATTCTTTAGGATTGGATGGACAATCTATTGATTATAAAAAAGGATTTATGTGGTTCACGAAAGCTGCATTGCAAGGAGATGCCTATTCTATGTGTGAGGTAGGAAAATATTATTTTGGTGGTTATGGTATTCCAAAAGATTTGAAAAAAGCTTATGACTGGTTTTCTAAAAGTGCAGAAAAAAATAACGCAAATGCCCAGTTTATGCTAGGTTCTATGTATTTTAATGCAGTTGGAGTTGAACAGGATTTAAAAAAAGCAATGACGTGGTTTCAGAAATCTGCCGCTCAAGGATATGCTTTGGGCTATACCAATACAGGTCTTTGTTACTATAATGGCTTAGGAGTGGAAAAGAACCCCCAAAAAGCGCTGGAATATACCCAAAAGGCAGCCATGATGGGATGTAGCCAAGCTCAATGCCTTTTGGGAATGATGTATGGAAATGATGAGGTCAAGGAATTGTATAATCCCAAGCAGGCTTTCTTTTGGATGAAAATGTCGGCTGATCAAGGATGGTCGTTGGCTTTATATTATTTGGGGATGTTTTATGAGGAAGCTTTTGGTACTCCTAAAGATATAAAGAATGCAAAGGAATGCTACAAAAAGGCACTAGAACTTGGTGTAGATGATGCTAAAAAAGCTTTGGATAATTTAAATTAGAATGGGTATGAAAAAAATGTTTTTGGCATTGTGCTTGCTGTGGAGCGGTTGTCTTTTGGCGACTGCTCAAGTTGTTGGTCTGCAAGAAATTCCATTTGCCACATTAGGTGTTGAGCAACGGCAGGATCTAAATGGGGATGTCTGTGCTGTTGTTATGTTAGAAACGGAAGATAGTCAAATGCAGTTTGAGGGCAATTTAATAGGTAAGCCACTTTTCAAGGAAGGGATTATGTATGTCTATCTGACGGAAGGAACGAAACAATTGAAGGTAATACCATCTAAGTCGTCATCTTTTATGGTTTATTTTAATAAATATTCTGTTAAGTCTCTTAGAAGTAATGTCGGATATGTACTAAAGCTTCAATCGAAAGCGAATGATGAAATTGGGGAGCTGCAGTTAGATGCTTCGTTTAAGCCCTACAAAGTGGTAAAGCTAGAGGAAACAATGTCGTTTGGGGAACTTGAAAAACTTGCTGATAAAGGAAATGTAGATGCTCAGGCTGCTGTCGCAAAGTGCTATTTGAAAGGAATTGGAGTGGAAAAAAATGCTCAAAAATTTCTACATTATGTCCAAAAGGCTGCGGAGAAGGGGAATGCAACTGCTCAAAATTTGATGGGAGTGGCTTATGAGGTGGGTTTTTCTGTAAAGAAAGATTCTCAAAAGGCAGCAAGATGGTATCAAATGGCAGCCCAACAAAACTATCCTATTGCCATTTGTAATTTAGGAGATATGTATGACAACGGAGATGGACTTGCGAAAAATCCTCAACAGGCATTGGCACTTTTTCAACAGGCATTGGCATTGGGGTGGGCTGATGCTTGTTTTGATTTGTATCTCCATTATTCAGAAGAAGGAATAGAACCCAATTCACAAAAGGCAATTGAGTATTTGAAGCAAGGAGTAAGATATGGCTCTTCTCAATGCCAAGCGCAATTGGGAGTCTGTTATGCTAATGGTATTGGCGGCATAGCCCAAAAGGACTATATAAAGGCTTTTCAACTTTACCAGATGTCTGCGGAACAGAATGATGTTGATGGAATGGCTTTACTGGGTGTCTGCTATTATTATGGGCAAGGAACAAAAAAAGATTACTCAAAAGCGTTTTATTGGTTGCGTATGGCCGCAGAAAACAATGATGCGCAAGCTCAATATTTGATAGGATGTTGTTATTTGGATGGAACTGGAGTGACACCTTCTCGTAAAGAGGCAAAGGTATGGCTTCAAAAAGCTGTAGATAACAATGTTGAAGAAGCAAAAGAAGTCTTGCAAGAAATCCAATAGAATCATGGCAAAGCTATTTTTCAATACACGAGATGAATTGACCGTGGTGGACTCGGAAGAGATTGCTGTCATTCAAGCCAATGGTAACTATTCGAAGATTCTTACCATCTATCGGAAGGAAATTATGTTGTCTTCTGGTATTTCCAAGGTGGAACAAACCTTGAAGAGCATCAAGGAGAAGAAATCCAAGTTTGTCAGAGTTGGAAGAAGTCTGATAGTGAATCACTCTTTCTTGCAGAAGATAGATCTGTTGAAGCAGCAGATGCTGCTATCTTGCAAGGGAAACGAAATAAGAATCAACGTGTCCAAGAAGACCCTTAGGGTCTATAAGGATGCAATAGCAACTAGTATAAAAATTAAAAACAATGAAACAGTTCATATTGGGGACAGAGGGGAATCAACCCTTTAAAATCACTCAAATGGGAGTTAGCCATCAGCATGCTCGTATAACGATTGGCGATGATGGCGTTTGGACATTGGAAGATTTAAACTCTACCAATGGCACTTTTGTTCGTGGTGAAGATGGAGAGATGCGTCGTGTAGGTACTATGGTGATTACGCCGATGACGTTTATCTGTCTAGGACCTAGCAATGCCAATGGTTGCTCCTTCTATGCCATTCATCTGCAAAATACAGATTTCATAGAAGAGTTTGAATATCTCAATAAGTTGGAGGATGAGTTTGATGCCAAGGAGGAAAGTTCCGAGAAAATGGCACGAACGATGAGACTATTGATAGCATCTGCCTCTTTGATAGCATTGGTAGGATCTTTTGTTGTCAGCCATGGACCTTTGCAACTCATGCTTCTTCGGTTGGGCTCTGCTGTGTCATTGTTGAGTACGATATTTTTCAATCCTGCTGAGAAGAAAAAGAAGCTTCAGGTGGAGAGGGAGAAATTCCATGCTTGTCCTAACCCCAAATGTGCTCATATATTGAGAAAGAATGAGATTAGGGCGATGCAGTGCTCGAAGTGTAAATGTGGATAAATCCTAGATGGAGTGTTGACTTCTAATATTAACTATATAATATATAATAAGGTATGAAAAAGATTTTTTTATTGCTGTTGACCTTGTTGTTTGTTTTCCTTCAGGTCGATGCCCAACGTACTTACGCTCTGTTGGCAGGAGTCAGTAACTATAATGCAGAGAATGTGAACAATCTGTCGAATACGACCAAGGATGTGAAGGAGATGCAAGCTGTTTTCAAAAAGCAAGGGGCAGTCGTTGCTACAATTACGAGTAAGTATGCTACTCCAGAGAATATCATGAAGAAGTTGGATGCCATCGTAAAACTGGCTACTTCCAAAGATAAGATCATATTCTTCTTTTCTGGTCATGGAACTGCTGGCAGCATTGTGGGATATGGTCCTATGTTGTTGCCTTATAAACTGATTGTGAAGAAATTGTCTGAGGCAAGAACCAAGAATGTTTTCTGCTTTGTTGATGCTTGTGAGTCGGGTAGTGTGACAGATGAGGCAGGCTCTGATTACAGTTGGGGACAGGGCTCTGGCAATAAGGTGATTTTTATGATGGCAAGTCGGGCCAATGAATATTCATGGGAAAACAGATGGCTTGGAAATGGTTATTTTACCCAAGCATTGTTGAAAGGTCTTCGTGGAAAGGCAGATTACAATGGGGATAGAAATGTTACGGTCTCAGAACTATATAAGTATGTTTATGCAGATGTTACGGAAAGAAGCAAAAATAGTGAGCATCCTCAGCACCCTCAGTTGATTGGACCTAAGAGCAATTTTGAGGCAGTGTTGACAAAATGGTGATGGTCAGCAAAACGCCACTGTTCGTCAATTATTCCTAGGTAGTTCATCCAAGATGTACTTTTGATAGGTGGAGGGTATTGAAAAAATACCTATCTTTGCACCAGTTAAAGTTAAACTCATAAAAGAATTATATTATGGCAACAACAAAATTCAATCCTAATGGACACGGCAATGCTAAGGCCGGTAGAGATAATACTAAGGTGATATTGACCGCAGCTGGTGTAGCAGCCGCTGCTGCAGGTGCCGCTGCTGCAGCTCATGTCTTCGGCGGTAAGGAAGAAGAGGAACCAGTGGAAAATCCTGAAGAGGTTACTTCGCAAGAGGAATCTGTGGTAGAGAATGAGGAGCAAAAGCAAGAGGAGGCTCAGCAGGCTACTGCGGAATCTGAAACTGAAAGTACTGCTGTTGGAGAAGATATAGCTCAACCACAACCTACTACAGGAAATGCTTCTCAGTCCAATCCTTCTCCTGAGCCAACTCCATCATCTACTGAAGGTGAGACTCCTCAGGAAGTAGCAGAAGCCATTGCTCATGCAGAGGAAATAGATAATAACGACATCGATGCTCCTGCCATGGTGGAAATTGATAAATTCACTTCTGCTTTCGATGAGAATGGAAATGAGATTGCGGCTGTAGAGGTTCACAGTCAGGATGGAACTCCTTTCTTGTTAGCTGATATGGATAATGATGGCGTTTATGAGTCTATGTTTGATACCGATGGCAACTTTGTGACTCATACAGAAGCCAACCTTACCCATAGTGATTTGGAGGCAATGATGGATCAGACGGGTGGCTTCCTCGCCATCAATGAGCAGGATCATACTTCCTTGTCAGAAGACCCAACCAATGACATCATTGATACAGAGACCGGTGCACATCCTGATATGGCAATGAATGAGACTTCGACTTCAGAGACAACGGAAGCTACTTCCAATCCTACAGGTGAGCAAGATTTGGCACAAGAACCAACAGCTGATGAAATCGACAACTTGTTGGCTGAACTCCTTGGCGACAACACAGACCCTGCCTCAAAAGATGTGGATGAAGAAGTTCTTGTTGATGAATATCCTGAGGGTGAAGAAGAGTCTGACGATGATGATGATGCAGACGATGACGCTGCGGATGACACCAACGACGATGATGATATTTAATGTCTAATGAGTGAAGGCTATGGAACAAGAACCTAAGAAAAAAATAGCTTCATTGGGACAACCCATTAAAGCTCCAGGTGACAACCGTTTATACGTCATCAAGGAACGTGCCAAGGTTGGTCTCATGTATCAACTGGTGTGCCCTGAATGCAACTTTAGCTTGATTAAGAAGATCGCTAAGGAGGGACGGCAGCGTTGGGATTGTCCTCAATGCAAGGCTATTGTTGGCTTTGCGGCAGTTAATCCTACTCCCAAGAAGCAAGAACCTACTGCATCCCCTAAAACAGCGAATGCCTCTGCAAAGCAGGATGCTGCAAAGACGGAAGAAGCGCCAGAACCAAAGAAACCAACCAAAAAATTGGACAAGAGTGCCAGCCAAGACTTAGGTGAGTTCGTTTGGGGAGGTTTCTTCTCTCGCAAGCATTTTGCTCTTCGACCAGGTTCTATCTATATAGGTAGAAAGGATGAAGATGAAAGATCAGACTTGCAACTGACTGATAAATATGTTAGCCGTCGTTCGGTTAAACTCGATGTGATACCTAGTGACAAGGGGTACTTGTTCAAGATGACAGTGGAACACGCTTCCAATCCTGTGTATGTCAATAGTACTGAGGTGGCGGTCAATAATAGTATCTACTTGAATTACGATGATGTAATCACCTTGGGTAAGACAAAGTTGGTTTTCAAAAAGAAATAATAGCATGAATATTTTCTTGTCACGGACTTATTCTTTCTGTCAATTAGGACAGAGGAAGAATCAAGAGGATGCTCGTTTTCCTGATATGGACATCATTGACAAACGACAGAGCTTTTTTGTCGTTTGCGATGGAGTCGGTGGTAGCGAGAAAGGAGAGGTGGCTAGTGCTACGGTTTGTCAGTCTTTTCAAGACTCTCTTTCAGAGGTGGATTTGGCTTCTATGATTTTCGATGAGGATTGCTTCTCGCAAGTTTTGGATGCTGCTTATGATGCTTTGGATGGTAAAGCCAATAGACAAAACCGGGATATGGCTACCACAATGACTTTTGTGTGCTTCCATCAAGGTGGTTGCATGATGGCACATATCGGGGATAGTCGCATTTACCAAGTTCGTCCAGGACAAGGAATCATCTATCGGTCGGAGGACCACTCTCTAGTCACTTCTTTGGTTCGTGCCGGAGTAATCTCCCCCGATCAAGCTGTTGACCATCCCCAAAGTAATGTCATCACTCGGTGCATGGAACCGAAGCAGCCTGATAGGGAACGTTGTATGGCAATGGTGTTTAATACTGAAGACGTAAGAAAGGGTGATTATTTCTTCTTGTGTACTGATGGAGTTCTTCACCGTATCTCTGACGATAGTTTGGAAGATATTTTGACGAGCAATCGTAGTAATCAGGAGAAAATGGACTCAATGGCTTCTTTGTGTATGGATTCGCCGGATAATAACACGGCTATATTGATACAAGTGGCAGGTGTTGAGGAAGATGAAGAGCAAGCGGATGATTCCCAAAACGGAAATCCGAGAACTCAGTTGATTCAGCGAGGTAAGTGCTCTTCTGTCGAATTATCTTCAGAGCCAGATACCAAGGATGGTTTTTGGGGATGGATAAAAAAGAAATTGTTTAATAGTTAAAGATTTTAGATGATGAAATTGAATGGGTTAATCATATTGGGTGCCGCTCTGATGCTGGCTCCTCTTTCGGCTGAAGCTACAGTTAGCAAGGCTTCTCTCTCAGTGGCTCCGAAGGCAAAGAAGGATAGCGTGGCTATTATGAAGGAAAAGGCTGAGAAGGGAGATGCTGTTGCCCAAAATCAAATGGGTGTTTGGTATTATGTAGGTAAGAAAGTGAAACAAGACTACAAGGTGGCACTTGATTGGTGGGCTAAGAGTGCCAAACAGAACAACCCTGATGCCATTGGCAATATGGCGATGTGCTATCAGTTGGGCAATGGTATCAAGAAGGACTCTGTGATGGCTATGACTCTTTATAAGTCTGCTATTAAGAAAGGTAATGAGAGCATCATTCCTCAGCATGAGCAGATTGTCAAGAATACCAAGAGCTTGTTTAGTGCTCGCCTTTTGATGGATTGCTACCAAAATGGAATTGGGGTGAAGCGTGATAATAAGAAGGTGGAAAACTATCAGGAAATTCTTGCCACTGCAGGTGACACCAACTTGCAATTCTCTTTAGCAATGAAGTATCTCAATAGCAAGCGTTCTGAGCAAGCTGTCAAGTATTTCAAATTGTCTGCAGAGAAAGGTAAGAAAGAGGCTGTTTATTATTATGGTTACCTCCTCTTTAATGGAATGGGAGTAGAACAAGATAAAGCCAAGGGACTTGCCCTGATGACAAAGGCTGCAGAACAGAATATGACAGCCGCACAATATCAAGTGGGTCGTATCTATTATGAGGGCAATGGAACTAATAAGGACATGGTAAAGGCTAAGACTTTCTTGGCAGCGGCTGCTGGCAAAAACAAAAATGCAGCTTGGCTGCTGGGTTTGTGCTATCTGAATGCTGCTACTCCAGATTTGTATCTTGCTACTCAGTGGATATCTGAATCAGCCAAAGGGCATGAGAAAGACATTAATGCTCTGTTGGCAGACTCAAAGCAGAAAGTCTTTTATGATTATTTGGCTGGCTTGAAGAAATACTATCTCGATAAGGACTTCGAGGGAGCTATCAAGTTGTTCAAGAATGTGGAGAAACTTCAATGTGCAGAAGGCCTCACGATGCAAGCTACCAGCTTGGCAAACAAGGACAACAAGAAACGCAATGTCAAGAAAGCCATCACTCTCTATGAGAAGGCAATAGAGAAAGGTAGTGCTGTGGCTGCTTATTATTTGTCATCTTTGTATGAGACTGGTGAGGGAATGAAGGAGGCTGATAAGGCTCAGGCTCTGAAACTCTTGAAAGAGGCAGCGCAAAAGGGAATTGCTTATGCACAAGATAAGTTGGGTGACAAGTATTTTGCTGGAGATGGCATTTCCAAGGATTATACGGCGGCAGCCAAATTGTATCTGCAAGCTGAGGCTCAGAATCGCTTGACCGTATCTGCTGCTAAGAACTTAGCTTATTGCTATGAGCGAGGCTTCAAGGTGCTTCCTGATTTGGATAATGCCAAGAAGCGCATTGAGGAACTTCAAAAGTATAAGCCAAGCAATAGCTTGATAGAACTGTTGAAATCTTTAGAGGAATAATACGAAGTTTACAAACGATGGATAAGAGTAAGACTTTACTTTCGCAAGAATCAACATATTGTCTGAAGACAGGCAAGGGTGATTATACTCTCAAGGCAGTGTTAGGTGGTGGCGGTTTCGGCATCACCTATTTGGCAGAGAGAACGGTCTTTGAGGGATCTATCCCTCAAATTCATAAATATACCATCAAGGAGTTCTTTATGGCTGACATCTGCAAGCGCAATGCAGATGGTAGTGTTGTGGTGGATGCTGCTAATGAGGCTAGTTTCCAGGAAAGTCGTGCCGACTTCTTGACAGAGGCGAATCGCCTCCATGGACTTCAGCATCGAGGCATTGTGCCAGTCAATGAGGTGATTGAGGCAAACAATACCGTCTATTATGTGATGCAATTCTTAGGAGAAAAGTCTTTGAGCCAGTATGTAAAGGCAAAAGGACGACTTTCTGAGGCTGAGGCTTTGGGTATCGCACAGGAGGTGGCTGAGGCTCTCAAATATTTGCATGGCAAGAATATGAATCACTTGGATGTAAAGCCAGACAACATCATGATGGTGGGGAAGCCGGATGGCTTGCATCCAGTGTTGATAGACTTCGGCTTGTCACTTCATTTCAAAAAGAATGGTTCTGTCACCAACAAGAAGGCAGGCTTGGGTACTTCGGATGGGTATTCTCCGCTCGAACAGTATGCTGGTATCACCAAGTTCTCGCCATCGGCAGATGTCTATGCCCTCGGTGCCACCTTATTATATATGTTGACTGGCAAGAATCCTGTCAGAGCCAGCGATATGAGCCAGAAGTATATCATCAATGCCTTGCCAGATGACGTTTCTGAGAAATGCAGTAGCCTTCTCATCAATGCTTTGAAGAAAAGTGAGGATGAGCGAATGGCTAGTATGGATGGATTCAAGGGACAGCAATACGATTCCTCTTATTCTTCGTATGAAAGAAATTCCACTCGAAAGTTGACTGACAAAATCAAGAAGGATGGTGAGCCTTTGGATGTGATGACATGGGTTAAGAGAATTGGAGCCATCCTCGTCTTGCTGATAGTTTTGTATGGTTCTTATCGTGTGATTCGTTACGTAGCTCTCCATCCTTCAACGGAAAAGAAAGAGACACCAACGGATACAACAAATACACCAAAGGACACTACGGCAGTCATGCCAGTAAGGAAAGATTCTGTAAAAGTGGATAAGAAGGATGAGGGTGGTGAAAGTAAAACTACTGCTACAACAGGTTCAGGTGATACACCAATTGAGAAGCCTACTCCAACTCCTTCAACTCCACAAGAGAAGCCTGCCAAGAAAGAGACAGTGGCAACCTCTGGTTCTTTGGATCTTGGCTATGCCGTATGGACGGGTGGCATCAAGAATGGCAAGCCTAATGGTACTGGCACTTTGCGATTTAAACGCTCACATCTCATAGATTCCTATGACCCTGCTGGTAATGTGGCTAGTGCTGGCGACCAAGTACGTGGTACTTTCAGCAATGGGCATTTGGAATATGGTACATGGACTAAAGCTAGTGGTGAAACCGAAAAATTGATGATAGGACAATAAGATGAAACGAATTATTACATATTATATATTATGTCTGTTCCTCTTCTTGGGGAACGGATATGCTTTTGCCTTGCAATACCAAACAGTATTCTTGAAGAAGGCTGCCCAAAAGATGGCTTTGGATTCCCTCTTGGAGACTAAGGCTGGCAAGAACGTGGCTAAGTATTTTGATTTCAAGGGAACTAAAATGGTTGCTCACTATGACGGCAATGCCATGGTGGATCATTTGGGTGTCGTTCTCTTCTCAGAAACGATGAAGAAAGAGAATCCTTCTCCCATCTATGATTTCTTGGAACGTGCATACCTCGACCATATCTATAAGGTGTCGGACAATAACCTTTACTTGAATAATATCCAGTTCCAAGTGGGTTCGTGGGATTCTTTCAAGAAGATAAATGCTTCAGTTCCTTGTAGTGTCAATAATGGCATGGATAAGTTTTATACCGTGAAGTGGCAGCAGAATGGCAAGACCCTTCTTTCCCTCGCCTTCCCTGCCAATTATGAGTATTTCGCCAATGACTCTCGCAGAAACTTGGAACAGCAGTTCTTGGAATTGCTTCGAAATTTCAAGTCGGGGAAAGGTGTGGCTCAGGAGAAAGTCAACATCAATGACTTGGGGAAAGTCAAGGGCAAGAACCTGTATGTGAAGAAGGGCAAGTCGTATGTGATTCCTTCCATCAACTCGGATGTCTTTTATCAAGTGGAGGAAACACCACAGGTGGAAGAGGGTGATACCATCTATCGCTTGTCTTGCAAACCTATGATGTCTGCGAATTTTCCAAGAGAGAGCTTCTCTAATTTGGTGCTGGGCAAGGTGAGAAATGCCAATGTCCATTTGGCTTTCTCCATGAGCAACCGAAAGGAAGAGGATTGTCAAGTAAAGCTGCTTGATTTCTTGACCTATTGCAAAAATCAAGGTTGCAAGGCTTACTTCGGTTATGAAGGAGAAGAGAGAGAACTGTTGCAAGGCACTATGGTGATGCACAATCAAGCGAATGGTTACGACCATGTCATCTATTTCTCGGCAAAGAAGAGTTGCTTGACGGATGCAAAGGAAGTGTTGGAGGGAAAGGTTTATCTCTATGCTCCATCCACCAATGTCAAGGAATTGTTTGCCAAACCAAGTCAAAAACATAACAACAGAAAAGTAAATGTACTAAATATCAAGTGATAAGCGATATGAAAAGACTCTCTATTTTGTTTCTATTATGGTCCATGGTGCTGGGGGTGAATGCCCAAAGTGTGTCATTTACCTTTAAGGATGGTATCTATAATCCTTCTCTCAAACAGACGATGGAGAGAAGTGTGTCTTCTCTCTTGTCGGAGGTCAATCGTGCAGCCAATAATAATGGTTCTCTCAACTTGTCATCCATCAATATGACGAGCAATGCCAAGGCTTCCTTGAATAATCTGTGGGATAACTTTCATTTCAAGTGCGATTATTCTTCATATACTGAGAATTGTCTCACGGCAGTCAATGGCTACGAGATTCGTGGTATCTCGGTGACTTTGAAGAACGTGGATGCTACTTATAAGGGTGAGGTCAACAAGGAGTTGACTATCAGCACTGCCAAAGATGGTCAGATTACTGGAGTTCACATGGCATTGGCAAATAATGTATATAATTATGTGGTCAATAGTGGTAAGGATGTAACCGACACTCGCCGTCGCCTGGAAATCTTGAAGTTTGTCGAAGACTTCCGTAGCTATTACGATGAGAAAGACTTGGAGGCATTGAGAAACGTCTATAGCGATGATGCCTTGATTATCACAGGTAAGGTCATCATGCGAAAGGCGATGGGAAGCGACCAAGCTACCTTGCGTCCTGAGATTGTCTATAGCCGTCAGAATAAGGAACAATATCTTACCAACTTGGCTCGCACCTTCCGCAACAATAAGTATATCAAGGTGAAGTTTGATGCCATCAGGGTGAAAAGACATCCAGCCAAGGATGGTTTCTATGGTGTTACTTTGCATCAGAACTGGCAGTCAAGCAATTATAGTGATGATGGCTATGTGTTCTTGCTTTGGCAATTCCGAGAGGATGAAAATGGTAAAGAACTCCCTCCTGTCATCCATGTAAGAACATGGCAACCTGATATGGTGGGCAACCAACAGTTGTCGCCAAGTGAGGTGTTTACGGAGAATGACTTCTTTATTCCATAATGATATTGAATATCATATAACAAGGCAACTTTTCTTTCCATAGTATTATATATAATAACTAAAGTATGAAAAAAAAGGTATTGATATTTGTCTTATCACTTTTTGTGCATTTTGTAGATGCACAAAAAGTGGAAGTAACCCGATTTGCATTGGAGGCAATCCATACAGAAATTCCAGAAGGTTGGAAAATGGATTTGAATGATGAGCCTTGCGCTTTGGTGAAAATCCAAATGGAGGATGGCATTAATAAAGTGGAAGGAAATATCATAGGCTCTCCGCAAAAGATGAATGGTGAAACGTGGATATATGTGACAGAAGGCTCGAAAGAAATCAAAATACAACCGGCACATTCTGTTTCTTTTATGGTATCTTTCTCAGATTTCGGTATTAAGTCATTACGGGGCAAGTGTAGTTATATCTTGGAGGCTTTCGCAACCAATTCTTTGGGCGTTTCTACCCAAAAACTGATTGTGGATTACAAGCCTGTAAATGCAACTGTGACGATAGATGGAAAGCAATATGATGGGAAATCGCACCTAGAGATACGATTACCTTTTGGAACTTATGATTACGTCATAGAGTCGGCAGGGTATATTAAGCAGAGCGGTACAATCAAGTTGGATCCAGAGTCTGCTGGCTATATAAATGTGAATTTGAAAGAAATCGGCAGAAGTGAGGATGATTCAGAAAATCTTCTCTCTGCGTCAGAATTGAATGATTTGGGTGCTAAGGCAAAAAAGGAAGGAAATTATAAGAAAGCAGTTGAGTATTTACGTAAATCGGCAGATAAGGGCTATGTATTGGCGATGTTTAATCTAGGTATGTGTTATGAGCAAGGTGTAGGTTTAAGTCCGAGTATTCAAGAGGCATGGTCTTGGTATAAAAAAGCCGCAGATAAGGGCTATGCACAGGCAATGAATAGTTTGGGTACTATTTGTGAAAAAAAACAACGTAATGTTGGCGAAGCTATGATGTGGTATAGAAAAGCGGCAGATCGAGGTCTTTTGGTTGCTCATTTTAATCTTGGTACTATTTTGATGAACCAACAAAAATATGAGGAGGCTATGAGATATTTACAAAAGGCAGCGGAACAGGGCTTTGCGGCAGCACAATGTAATTTGGGACTTTTGTATGAAAGAGGATTTGGGACAGTCCAAAATTATTCAAAGGCTTTTGAATGGTATCAAAAGGCTGCAAACTTGGGAATACCTGCAGGTCAGTATAATTTGGCACGTTGTTTTACTTTGGGAATTGGTGTGGCTGCTAATCCCAATGAAGCTTTTAAATGGTATCGAAAGGCAGCAGAACAAGGATTTGCACAAGCTCAGTACAGTTTGGGCAAATGCTACCAAGAAGGGTTCGGTACACTTAAAAATGAAGCAGAAGCTGAGAAATGGATTTCTAAGGCGAGAAGCCAAGGATTTCAATTATAAGAATAAAATTGTATGAAGATGAAATTATTGATGATAGTTTGTTTTTTCTTGTCGCCTTTCTATTTGGAAGCTCAAGAAAATTTAGCATCTTTCACAGTCTTATCCAATGATTTGTCTGCTTTGACTGAACGAAGAATGGATAAAACTGGGGAAATCTGTGCTTTGGTAAAGATACAGTCAACTGGAAAGGTGGAGAAAGTGGAGGGAGATCTTGTCGGAAAACTAGTGCCAAAAGTTAATGAAACTTGGGCGTTTTTTAAGCCTGGCTCAACTAGTATGAAGTTGCTTTGTCAAAATAATGAGCCAATGGAGGTGATATTTGCCGATTATGGGATTCCTTCTTTAAAAAGTAAAGTTGCATATTCTTTGGAGGTGCAGACTATGGCTAATGATTCCTTGGATTCTGTGGACCTTTGGACAGTGACAGCTTTGGCAGAATGTTATCTAGATGAACAGGAGTATGGAAAAGCCATCAGTTACTTTTTGAATGCTGCTAAGCGAGGAAATCCAGAGGCTCTGTATAACTTGGGCTATTGCTATAAAATGGGTTTGGGAGTGCCTCGGAATGATGCTAAAATGATTCAGTGGTACGAAAAGGCTGCTGATGCAGGATATAAAGCAAGTTGGCTAGAGCTAGGAGTATGTTATATGATGGGGAATGGCGTTGATAAAGACTATGAAAAAGCGATGAACTACCTTCTAAGAGTTAACAATGAGTCATCTGGTGATACGGTTGCTGCAGCTTGTCATAATATGGCTTGGCTCTATATAAATGGCTTGGGGGTAAAACAAGATGTTGAAAAGGCACTAACCTTGTATGAAAAAGCTGCTAATTTAGGATTTGTTGGCTCACAGTATAATTTAGGTATGTTATATTATGAAGGCATACATGTGGTGCGTGATGAAAAAAAAGCGGTGATGTGGCTCACGAAAGCAGCTGAGAATGGTTGTGCTGTAGCGCAAAATAATTTGGGAAATTGCTATCTTCAAGGGCTTGGGGTACCAACTGATTATTCGCAAGCAGCAGTATGGTTTCAAAAAGCAATGGAGCAAGGTCATTTAAGCGCCTATTATAATATGGGACTTTGCTATGAAACAGGAGCCGGAGTAGTAAAGGATTATGTTAAAGCCGTGGAATGTTATAGAATTGCAGCGGAAAATGGTGTAAGTGGTGCTCAATATCATTTGGCAAACTGTTATGTTGACGGAAAAGGCATAGATGTAGATATGGATAAGGCTGCTTATTGGTATAGAAAGGCTGCTGAACAAGGTTATGAAGAAGCAGAGTCTAAGCTTAGGAAATTAGGCTTTTAAAAGTTTGAAGTTATATTTATAATTCACTTAATTCTGGAAAATTATGAAAAGATTTTTGTTTTTAATTGGAATCGTTGGATTTTTTGCAAGTTGTGGAAAATCAACAAAGTCAGATCAAGAGAATGAACCAGATTCTCTGTTGAATGTGCGTGCTGCGGTGGTAAGTCAAAGATTGCCTCATGAAGAAGGCTCCCTTACGATGGTCAAGTGTGAGTATGATGGCAAAACCGTGAACATCAGTTTGAAAGTCAAGGAGGGATGTGATGAATTGATGGATCGAGAGATGTTGAAATGGCTCCCTGCGATGAAACTCAATGACATTCACACTCTTGATACTTTGATGATTAAGCGATTGGTGGAATTGAATCAGCCACTTACTTATTCTGTTTATTCTTCCAAAGATAGCTTGATTAACAAGTTCTCGTTGTCTGCCGCTAAGTTGAAGGGACGTGCTGGTAGCTATGGTATGTTGAAGTAATTTGGTATGAAACTATTTTTGATTATTTTGTTCATTTTGAACACATTACACTTGACAGCACAGGAAAAAATGATTTGTTTTTCTGTGTTGTCTAATGATTTGTCTGCTTCGACAGAGTGTAGGTTAGATGATAAGGGTAAAGCCTGTGCTTTGATTAAGATTCAGGCAATGGATATAATAGAAAAAGTAGAAGGTGATATCATAGGAAAACTTATAGTAAAAGGTAATGAAGCATGGGTCTATTTGAAACCTGGATCGACTAAAATTAAAATTTTCCTTGGAAAGCATTCTCCAATAGAATTAGTTTTTGCAGATTATGGTATAAAAGCTTTGGAAAGTAAAGTATCGTATTGCTTGGAATTGTTATTGGTAGATTACGATTATTTTGATTCTTTAGATGTCAAGATTGTGACAGCTTTGGCTGATGATAGTTTTGATGACCAAAAGTATGGAATAGCAGCTTCCTATTATATGAATGCGGCAAATAGAGGTTTGCCTATTGCCCAATTTGATCTTGGATATTGCTATCGATATGGGTATGGAGTTCCTCAAAACTATGCAAAAATGATTTACTGGTATAAAAAATCATTAGATAACGGATATGCAAATGCTTTATGTGCTTTAGGCGAATGCTATGCTATGGGATTAGGTGTTGATATTGATGATGTAACGGCTTGTGACTTGTTTCAGAAGGCGATAAAAATTACAAAAGGAGATGTGCAAGCGGCAGCGTGTGCAAACTTGGCGAAACTATACTTAGATGGGAAAGGGGTATCTCCATCTATGGATAGAGGAATCGAATTGTTAATACAAGCTGCTAATTTAGGAAGTGTGGAGGCTCAAACGCACCTTGGCATTTATTATTTAAAAGGGAAATATGTAGATTGTAATGAAAAAGAAGCGGCAAAATGGTTTTTGAAAGCAGCTCAAAGTGGGTCTGATTTAGCTCAGTATAACATAGGCTTGTTTTATTTGGATGGAATAGGTGTGAAAGAGGATAAATTGCAAGCCTATTATTGGTTTCAGAAATCTGCAGATATGGGTAATGCCTCTGCTTTGTATAATTTGGGTGTTTTTTATGAGAATGGGGACTGTGTTGCTAAAAATTATGTAAAAACTGTAGAATGTTATAGAAAGTCGGCCGAAAAAGGAGATGTCTATGCCCAATATGCATTGGCGGAATGTTATTTTGAGGGAAAAGGGATAGATGTTGATATAGACAAGGCTGCTTGTTGGTATAAAAAAGCAGCTGTGCAAGGATTTAAAGATGCTGAAACGAAACTCAAACAAATGGGATTTTAAAACGACAAAATATTAGATTGATGAAATATACTTTACCAGTTGGAGCAAAACTCCATAGTCCGAAGCGAACCTATACCATAGAGAAGGTGTTGGGACAGGGAGGGTTTGGCATAACCTACAAGGTCTCCGCAAACTTGAAAGTTGATAATGTCACAATAAGGACTCACTTTGCTATCAAAGAGTTTTTTATGAGTGAAGCTTGCGAGAGAGACGAACATAATAGCATCTGCTATTCTTCTCCAGTCAAGGATAAAGTCGAGGAAAGCCGTAAGGATTTCTTGGCTGAGGCGCAGCGTCTCAATAAAATCAGCTTGGAACATCCTAATATTATTCATGTAAATGAAGTTTTTGAAGCAAATAATACGGTATATTATGTGATGGAATATTTGGATGCAGGCAGTTTGAGAGATTATGTCCGGAAGCAAGGTGCTTTGTCGGAGCAAGAAGCGTTGGCTATTATGGTGCCAATCATGCAAGCTGTAGGTTATTTGCATCAGCACAGAATGACACATTTGGATATCAAGCCAGATAATGTGATGTTGAAAATAAACCCAGATACAGGGGATATTGTCCCTGTATTGATAGACTTTGGCTTGTCTAAGCATTATGATAAGAATGGAAAGCCTACATCTACAGTTCGAGTTTCTGGTTTCAGTGATGGTTATGCGCCAGTTGAGCAATATACAGGTATTTATACTTTTACTCCGCAAGCTGACGTTTATGCTTTAGCTGCAACACTTTACTATGCCTTGGTGGGCAAAGACCCTATCATAGCGTCAGAACTGACAAGAAATACAATATTGCGTAATTTACCTAATGTGAAAAGTGAATCCGTTAAGAATGCGATTTCCGCAGGTATGCGAATGCGCAAGGAAGAACGACTTCAAAATGTAGGTGAATTGTTGAAATGTATAGATGATCATCCTAAAGAAAAAAGACAAGATTCCAACAGTGATACAGCGAGGATGAGCCATAAAACGCAGACGATAAGAAAGACAAGGCAAAAAACATATTTGCGCTATATTTGGATAGGTGCAGTGTTGATAGGTTTGATTCCTGTAATAGGAATATTGATTAGTGTATTTATAAATATTAGTGTATTTACAAATGATAAAACATCAAATATTATTATTCCAGTAAAAGGAGGCGTTAGCATAGAAATGGTAAAAGTTGAGGCTGGTAGTTTTGATATGGGAGCGACTCCTGAGATGAAAAATCCAGATGAATTTGAGAAACCTGTCCATCGTGTCACCTTGACGAATAATTATTATATTGGTAAGTATGAGGTTACTCAAGCATTATGGCAAGCCGTGATGGGAAGTAATCCATCCTGCTTCAAAGGAGATAACTTACCAGTAGAGGTGGTTACATGGAATGATTGCCAAGATTTCATCTCGAAATTGAATGCAATGACAGGCAAGAGATTCCGCTTGCCATCAGAGGCAGAATGGGAATATGCCGCAAGGGGCGGCAACAAGAGCCGTGGCTATCAGTATAGTGGCAGCAACACTATTGGCGATGTCGCTTGGTATGTTGGTAATAGTAGTTCTATGACTCATGCCGTTGGTACAAAACAACCTAACGAATTGGGTCTATACGATATGACAGGCAATGTTTATGAGATGTGCCAAGACAGGTCTGGTAGCTATAGTAGTTCTCCTCAGACCAACCCTACTGGTGCAGTTAGTGGGCCGTACCGTGTGTACCGTGGTGGCAGTTGTTGCTTTTCGGCCAGGAAATGTCGTACTTCGTGCCGTGAAAACAACGCTCCTGACGACTGCGACGACTGTCTGGGGCTTCGTTTGGTTCTCTCCGAGTAACGACTTTTTCTTTCGTCCAAAGAAGAGTCATTTAATACGTTATGATGTTATTATAGAAAAGAATGAAGAATTTCTATTTGATATTATTATCAGTATTCGCCTTGCTGAATACCGCCATGGCGCAAGAGCTGAAAGTCAAGTCGTTTAGTGTGGCAATCAATGATTTGTCAGCATCAGTGGAAACGGTACCAGATAAAAATGGCGATCCGTGTGCTTTGGTAAAAATCCTTTTGGTGGATAGTATTGCCAAGGTAGAGGGCTTTGTGCTGAAAACAAAGAGTGTTAGTCCAACAGAAAAGTGGGTCTATTTGTCAAGTGGTGCTAAGGAAGTGCGTATCATGCCGACTCATTACAAGCCAATAAACGTTTATTTCCCGGACTTCGGTGTAAAAGGAGTGGAGGGCAAACGAACTTATATCTTGGACTTGGAAGGCTCAAACTTGGTATCTACGCCTGTTCTGGTTTCTTCTAGAAATGCTAAGTCAATGTCCTCTACTCCATCAGGCTCTGTACTTGTTATTCCGGTGAAGAAAGGCATCAGCATTGAAATGGTGAAAATAGAAGCGGGTAGCTTTGATATGGGAGCGACTCCTGAAATGGAAAAGCCACATAAGGATGAACTACCTGTTCATCGTGTTACGTTGACGAATGATTATTATTTGGGAAAATATGAGGTTACTCAAACTTTATGGAAAGCGGTGATGGGTAAAAATCCTTCGCGTTACAAGGGTGCAAATCTTCCTGTAGGTCAAGTAAGTTGGAATGATTGCCAAAAATTTATATTGAAATTAAATCAATTGACAGGAAAATCTTTTAGGCTGCCAACAGAAGCGGAATGGGAGTTTGCTGCAAGAGGTGGAAACAAAAGTAAGGGTTATCAGTATAGCGGTAGTAATTCTCTTGACGATGTGGCTTGGTATAAAAATAATAGTGGTGATGCAATTCATGCCGTAGGTACAAAACAACCCAATGAGTTAGGTATATATGATATGAGTGGTAATGTTTGGGAATGGTGTCAAGATGTTGAAGGGGCTTATGGCAGCTTTCCGCAAACCAATCCGGCTGGATCTGTCAATGGCGTATTTCGTATTCAACGTGGTGGCTGCTGGAATTGGGATAGTTGGTTCTGCCGCATATCAGAACGTTGCTCTAACTTACCTACGAGTTGTGGTTTTGCTGATGGACTTCGTTTGGCACTCACTGAATGAAAGAATGTTACTCAATTATAAGCTAGTATGAAGAAACTCTATTTGATATTACTGTCTGTATTTGCCTTGCTGAATACTGCAATGGCGCAAGAACTGAAAGTCAAGTCGTTTAGTTTGGATATTAACGATTTGACGGCTTCTACTGATACTGTGCCAGATAAAAATGGTGATCCATGTGCCTTGGTGAAAATCCTTGTGGTGGATAGTATCGCTAAGTTGGAGGGTTTTGTTCTGAAAACCAAAAAGTCAAGCCCTACAGAACTGTGGGCTTATATGTCTGGTGGTGCAAAAGAAATTCGCATAAAACCGACGCATTATAAGCCGTTGTATGTATATTTTCCAAACTTTGGCATCAATGGTGTAGAGGGCAAAAGAACCTATATCTTGGATTTGGAGGCTGAAAAGATAGCTGGAGGTAGTCTGCCTTTTGTAACCAATCAAGTTATGTCGAAGCCTACAGGGAAGCAAAATGAAAATAAATTAACGATTCCAATCAAAAATGATGTCTGTATAGAAATGGTAAAGGTTGGGAGTGGTACATTTATGATGGGGGCAACATATGAGATGAATAGTCCTTCGCTTAATGCAAAACCGATTCAGCGTGTAAATATTAAGAAAGCTTTTTATTTGGGTAAAACTGAAGTTTCTCAGGCATTATGGCTAGCTGTGATGGGGAGCAACCCTTCATTCCATAAGGGGGAAAATTTGCCTGTACATAACGTAAGTTGGAATGAATGTCAAGAGTTTTTGCGCAAGTTAAATTCTATGACAAAGCTGAAATTTCGTCTGCCAACAGAGATAGAATGGGAATATGCAGCAAAGGGAGGCAATGAAAGTCAAAGTTTTAAATTTAGTGGCAGTGATGTTCTGGACGATGTTGCTTGGTATGAAGAAAATAGTGGTCATACTCCTCATATTGTTGGTACTAAGAATCCGAATGAATTAGGATTATATGATATGAGTGGTAATGTTTGGGAATGGTGTCAAGATAAATATGAAGGAAAACGACGTATACTTCGTGGAGGATGTTGGTTTAATAGGGCAAAATCCTGCTTGGTATTGTGTCGTAATTCTGGGCTTCCTAATGAAGAGGGGTCAGGAATTGGCTTTCGCTTGGCACTCTCTGAATGATTCTTAATAGATTGTGTCGTATCTCTATGAATATTGTAATTTCACAGAATAATTTAAGGATCTTAAAGGTATGGCTATGGTAGGCATTATGCTTTGATAAATATTATCTTATAAAGAATTTAAGCATGAAGAAATTGTGTACTATATTATTATATGTGTTCTCTTTGTTAAATACAACTGTGGCACAAAAGCTATCGGTGGAGTCGTTCGTCCTTGCTCCAACGGACATTACGGCTCAGACCGAAGGTCGCAAGGACTTGAATGGCGACGCTTGCGCCTTGGTGAAAATCTTTGTTGTCGGTGATGTCGCCGATGTGGAAGGAAATGTGGTGAAGCCGTTGGTGAAGAAGAACAGCCAAACTTGGGCTTTTATGACACAAGGTTCCAAGCAAATGCAAGTCATTGCCCAGAACGCTCTTCCTCTGATGGTGACATTTGCAGATTATGGAATCGGAAAGCTAGAGAGTAATAGAACGTACATCCTGACGCTGAATCAAGTGGGTGGTGCATCGGCTTCGACACCTTCAACCTCAAATGGTGAATCTACAAAATCTTCCTTGAACACTATAAGTACATCGCAACCACAAACACCTTCCGCTTCTGTATCTCTCCCTTCAGGTAGAGTGATAACAATCCCAGTCAAGAACGGTGTGAGTATCGAAATGGTAAGGGTTAAGTCAGGTAGTTTTGATATGGGTAATGTATTTGATGAACCAATCCATCGTGTTACTTTGACAAATGACTATTATCTAGGGAAGTATGAGGTAACGCAAGCTCTATGGAAGACAGTGATGGGTAACAATCCTTCGTTTTTTAAAGAGGATAATAATCCTGTAGAACAAGTAAGTTGGGATGATTGCCAGATATTTATAGAAAAATTGAATGCCTTGACTGGATTTCATTTTCGTTTGCCAACAGAGGCGGAGTGGGAATATGCTGAAAGTGGCGGTAGAAAAAGTAGAGGGTATCGGTATAGTGGTAGTAATACTCTTGGCGATGTCGCTTGGCATAATGGCAATAGCGGCTCAAAAACTCATACCGTAGGTACGAAGCAACCTAATGAATTGGGCATTTATGATATGACAGGTAATGTTGCGGAGTGGTGTCAGGATGTTTATGGTCCTTATGCTAGCGGTTCTCTGAAAAATCCTATGGGAGCAAAAGAAGGAAAGAAACGTGTGGTCCGTGGTGATGATTATTCGGCAATTTTCAATTTTCGTCAACCAAGACTAGGTGTGAGCTCTGAGAATAAAAGTCGGTATTGTGGTTTTCGCTTGGCAATCTCCAAGTAAAATTTATTGTTTGAGATATGAAGAAACTTTATTTGATATTATTGTCAGTATTCGCCTTGCTGAATACTGCAATGGCGCAAGAACTGAAAGTCAAGTCGTTTGCTCTTGCTCTGACCGACCTTACGGCTCAGACCGAAGGTCGCAAGGACTTGAATGGCGATGCTTGCGCCTTGGTCAAGATTTCATTTGTTGGTGATGTCACCGATGTCGAAGGAAATATCATCAAGCCATTGGTAAGGCGGAATAATGAGACTTGGGCTTTTATGACGCAGGAGTCTCGGCAGATGAAAGTCGTCACCAAAGACTATCTCCCTTTGATGGTAACATTCGGGGATTATGGGATAGAAAAGTTGCAGAGTAATCGAACTTATGTACTGACATTGACGAAACCGAGTGGAGCGTCTGAAACTCAGCAAATGCAGACGTTGACGATAAAATATTCGCCAATTACAGCTTCTGTATTGGTGGATAACAAATTCATCAAAGGCTCAGATGGTGTGGCAAATACTAGTTTGCCTATCGGTCAGCATTCATATATTATAGCTTGTGATGGCTATGAGTCGGAGGAAGGTATGGTCAAGTTGAAAGTTTCTGCTCCAAGTAATCTCCAAATCACGCTTTCAAAAGAGGTTGCTTCTATGAATCAAACGTCAAAAACAGCCATTCCTCAGCAAGCGCAACCTCAACAACCTGTTGCGCAACCTCAGCCAGTTTCTTCTATGGCATCTTCATCCACTTCGGGTGCTTCATCAAATATGGTTGGTAGTTCTACGTCTGGCAGTGTAATAACAATCCCAGTCAAAGATGGTATTAGTATAGAGATGGTGAAAGTAGAGGCTGGAAGCTTTGATATGGGAGCAACACCTGAGATGGAGAATCCATCTGATTGGGAAAAACCTGTGCATCGTGTCACATTGACGAATAACTATTATATTGGCAAGTATGAGGTTACCCAGAAATTGTGGCAAGCCGTGATGGGGAGTAATCCTTCTAACTTCAAGGGTGGTGACTTGCCTGTGGAAATGGTTAGTTGGAAGGATTGTCAAAAATTTATACATAAGTTGAAGCAATTGACAGGCAGAAACTTCCGTCTGCCGACCGAGGCAGAGTGGGAGTATGCAGCAAGAGGTGGTAAGAAAAGTCGTGGTTATCAGTTTAGTGGTAGCAATACTCTTGACGATGTGGCTTGGTGTAAAGGCAATAGTGGTTCTCAGACTCATATTGTTGGTACGAAGTTACCTAATGAACTGTGTATATACGATATGAGCGGAAATGTTGAAGAGTGGTGTCAAGACAGGTATGTTGATTATAATGGCTCTTCAGAGACAAATCCTACAGGTGCAGCTCATGGCTCATATCGTGTGATCCGTGGTGGATGTTGGAAATATGTTGCCTATGGATGTCGCTCTTCTAGCCGTGAATACAGCCTTCCTGGCTACAGTCTTGTCTATCGTGGTCTTCGCTTAGCTCTCTCCGAGTAATGACCATTTTATCATATATTTAAATGACAATAATAGATTTTTCAAGATGAAATTTGAATCGTATGAAAAGAAATGTTTTAATATTACTAATGTCGCTTTTGGCGCATTTTTCTTTTGCTCAATCTTACGACAATGTACCCATTGCCATTCAGAAGTATATTCTGAACAATGCCAAGGATGATTTGGATTCCCTTCGGCGAGTGCAAATCTTGGACTTGTATGCAAAAATAGCAACGGCGTATGAGGAAAGAGATACAGCTGCGATAATGAGTTTATACGGCGACAGAGTTTTGTCATCCATGAATAGCTATCCAGAGATGCTTGATAGTTTGCCAAAATGTAGTAAAATAAAGTTCGATGCTATAAAAGTACAGCGAAGTCCTAATAAACGAGGCTTTTATGGAATTACCATTCATCAGGCAGGCGAGCCTGTCTCTTTGAAACTTAATGGCTACTTGCTTCTGTTGTTGTCTTTTCATCCAAAGGAATCGGATGAAAAACAACTTCCGCTTATTCATTGTGGATTATGGAAATTGGGTGATGATGCATATCAAGCTCCAAATATGAATGATTTATTTGTTCCGGATTGAGGCAGGAGGATAGAATGCTCAATTTATGATTCCTGCCATCAGGAGCCTTTAATATAATAATGTAGCTTAATATGAAGAAACTCTATTTGATAATACTGTCTGTATTCGCCTTTTTGAATACCGCTATGGCGCAAGAACTCATGGTCAAGTCATTCGTTCTTGCTCCAACAGACCTTACGGCTCAGACTGAAGGCCGAAAGGACTTGAATGGCGATGCTTGCGCCCTGGTCAAGATTTCATTTGTTGGTGATGTTGCCGATGTCGAAGGCAATGTTATCAAGCCATTGGTGAAGCGAAATAATGAGACTTGGGCTTTTATGACGCAGGAATCACGGCAAATGAAAGTTGTCACCAAGGACTATCTCCCTTTGATGGTAACATTCGGGGATTATGGGATAGAAAAGTTGCAGAGTAATCGAACTTATGTACTGACATTGACGAAACCGAGTGGAGCGTCTGAAACTCAGCAAATGCAAACGTTGACGATAAAATATTCGCCAATTACGGCTTCTGTATTGGTGGATAACAAATTCATCAAAGGCTCCAATGGTGTGGCTAAAACGAGTCTGCTTATTGGTCCGCATTCATTTGTTGTAGCTTGCGATGGCTATGAGTCTGAGGAAGGAATGGTAAAGTTGAAGGCTTCTGCTCCAAGTAATCTCCAAATCACGCTTTCAAAAGAGGTTGCTTCTATGAATCAAACGTCAAAAACAGCCATTCCTCAGCAAACGCAAACTCAACAGCCTATTGCTCAACCTCAGTCTGTTTCTACCACAGCGTCTTTATCTACTTCAAGTACTTCATTAAACGCTGTTGGTAGTTCTACGTCTGGCAGTGTAATAACGATTCCTGTCAAGGATGGTGTCAATATAGAGATGGTAAAGGTGGAGGCTGGAAGCTTCAATATGGGAGCGACTCCAGAGATGAAGAAACCGTATTATTGGGAGAAACCAGTCCATCGTGTCACCCTCACGAATGACTATTATATCGGTAAGTATGAGGTTACTCAGGCATTGTGGCAAGCCGTGATGGGGAGTAATCCTTCCGGCTTCAAAGGAGATAACTTACCAGTAGAGAAGGTTAGCTGGAATGAATGCCAAGATTTTATATCGAAATTTAATGCAATGACAGGTAAGAGATTCCGCTTGCCGACAGAGGCTGAGTGGGAATTTGCCGCAAGGGGCGGCAACAAGAGCCGTGGCTATCAGTATAGTGGCAGCAAAACTATTGGCGATGTTGCTTGGTATAAAGATAATAGTGGTCATAAAACGCATGCTGTTGGTACAAAACAACCTAATGAATTGGGTATATATGACATGACAGGAAATGTGTGGGAGTGGTGTCAAGATTGGTATGGAAGTTATGGTGACTCTCCTCGGATAAATCCTATGGGGGCTGTGAGTGGGTCGTACCGTGTGCGCCGTGGTGGTAGTTGGTACGATTCTGCCGGGTTCTGTCGCTCATCTTACCGTGACTACTTCACCCCAGACTACCGTAATTACAATTTGGGTTTTCGCTTGGTTCTCTCCGAGTAACGACTTTTTCTTTTCGTCCAAGCTTATGAGATGACTTGATTGATGGTTAAAGGAGAGGTGAGGGACGAACCTCGGAAAGACCATCTATCATATCATCGAATTTAAAACTCTAGCAGCCAGAATAATAAAAGAATCCTATGATTCTTGAATATAACGACAAAAATGACGATGAAATATACATTACCAATAGGAGCAAAACTCCATAGTCCGAAGCGAACTTATACCATAGAAAAAGTATTGGGGCAGGGAGGCTTCGGCATAACCTACAAAGTCTCTGCAAACTTGAAGGTAGATAATGTCACAATAAGAACACACTTCGCTATTAAAGAGTTCTTTATGAGTGAAGCTTGTGAAAGAGACGAACATAATAGCATCTGCTATTCTTCTCCTGTCAAGGATAAAGTCGAGGAAAGCCGTAAGGATTTCTTGGCTGAAGCTCAGCGTCTCAATAAAATCAGCTTGGAACATCCTAATATTATTCATGTAAATGAAGTTTTTGAAGCAAATAATACGGTATATTATGTGATGGAATATTTGGATGCAGGCAGTTTGAGAGATTATGTCCGGAAGCAAGGTGCTTTGTCGGAGCAAGAAGCGTTGGCTATTATGGTGCCAATTATGCAAGCTGTGGAATACTTGCATCAGCACAAAATGTCTCATTTGGATGTCAAGCCAGACAATGTCATGCTGAAAGAAGATCCCGAAACAGGAGAAACAATTCCAGTCTTGATAGACTTTGGCTTGTCGAAGCATTATGATAAAAATGGAAAGCCTACATCTACAGTTCGGGTGTCAGGTTTCAGTGATGGTTATGCTCCAGTCGAGCAATATACTGGTATTTACTTTTTCACGCCACAAGCCGATGTATATGCATTGGCTGCAACACTTTACTATGCCTTGGTGGGCAAAGACCCTGTGATTGCTTCTGAGCAGACGGAAGAGAAAATCTTGAAGAATTTGCCTAAGGGTATAAGTGATAGCGTTAAAAAGACCATATTGTCAAGCATGAAAATGCAGAAGGAAGAGCGATGTCCTTCAGTTAGTATAATGCTTGCCGATTTGTCGGCTTCTTCTGTGGAGAATGCACAAAGTGACCAGAACGAAAATCTAACAAAGAAAAGTAACGAAACGCAGGTAATCAAGAAGACTCACAAAAAGCATAGTATGCGTATTGCTTGGTCTGTTGCTGGTATCATAGGGCTTGTTGCTGTTGTTTGGATGGCAATAATGGTATTTCGAGATATATCAGACAAGACCCAATCTTTTAATGAAGAGTTGGCAATACCAGTAAATAGTAACGTCTATGTGGAATTGGTGAAGGTGGAGGCTGGTAGCTTCAATATGGGAGCAACGTCAGAAATGGAGAATCCATATGAAGACGAAAAACCTATTCATCGTGTTACCTTGACGAATAACTATTATATCGGAAAGTATGAGGTTACTCAAGCATTGTGGCAAGCCGTGATGGGGAGCAATCCTTCTTGTTTCAAGGGTGATGACTTACCTGTAGAGAGGGTTAGCTGGAATGATTGCCAAGACTTCATTTCGAAGTTAAATGCAATGACTGGCAAGCGTTTCCGCTTGCCAACTGAGGCAGAGTGGGAATATGCCGCAAGGGGTGGCAAGAAGAGCCGTGGCTATCAGTACAGCGGTAGTAATACACTTGGTGATGTCGCTTGGTATGGTGACAATAGCGGCTCCAAGACTCATGCAGTTGGCACAAAACAACCCAATGAGTTGGGTATATATGATATGGCTGCTAATGTTGAGGAATGGTGCCAAGACAGGTATGGTAGCTATAGTAGCTCTCCTCAGACTAACCCTACTGGTGCAGCTAGTGGCTCGAACCGTGTGATCCGTGGTGGCGATTGGTTCTTTTTGGCCTGGGACTGTCGTACTTCGTGCCGTGGATTCCGCGCTCCTGGCGACCGTTTCAACTATTTGGGACTTCGCCTGGTTCTCTCCGAGTAATGGCTTTTGCCATTCTTTCCCTCCTGCAATAAAAAGCATAGGAAATTCTTGGCAGTCTCGGATATTTATCGTAACTTCGCCGAAATTTAGAAAATTTTCAAAAGGAATAGGCTATGGGACAAAAAGAAGATATTGAGAAAGTAACTAATAAAATTATTACTGTTAGGGAACAACAGGTAATCTTAGATAGAGATGTAGCAGAACTATATGGAGTAACTACAAGAGAAATCAATCAAGCATTGAAAAATAATCCAAGAAAGTTCCCTTCAGACTTTGTTATTGAACTGACTAACAGTGAGAAACAAGAGGTTATCAAAAATTTTGATAACCTCAAAGGACTCAAATATTCAAGGGTAGTGCCTCATGCTTTTACAGAACAGGGATTGTATATGCTTGCCACAATTCTCAAAGGAGAATTAGCTACGGATACAACACTTGCTATTGTAAGAACATTCACGAAGTTGCGCCAAGTAGCTAGGGCTATAGGAAAGGTTAATGAAGATGCCGAAAATGGTATTATGCCTAAGGAATCGGAACAAGGACGAATACAAAATTTGATGGGGGAAGTCCTTTCTGATACTCTACCATTGAAAATGAGAAAGTTGGCATTCAGCTTGAACCTTGGGGTCGTTAAAGTATCTGTTTAGACGACAAGGGAAAGGAAAGATTAAACTTTTTAATCTTGCATTAAGAAAAATGAAGAAACTCTATTTGATATTGTTGTCAGTATTCGCCTTGCTGAATACCGCCATGGCGCAAGAACTTACGGTCAAGTCGTTCGTCCTTGCTCCAACAGACATTACGGCTCAGACCGAAGGTCGCAAGGACTTGAATGGTGATGCTTGCGCCTTGGTCAAGATTTCATTCGTTGGTGATGTCGCCGATGTTGAGGGCAATGTCATCAAGCCATTGGTGAAGCGCAATAATGAGACTTGGGCTTTTATGACTCAAGAATCCCGACAGATGAAAGTCGTCACCAAAGACTATCTCCCTCTGATGGTAACATTCGGGGATTATGGGATAGAAAAATTGCAAGGCAATCGAACTTATGTACTGACATTGACGAAACCGAGTGGATCGTCTGAAACTCAACAAATGCAGACGTTGACGATAAAATATTCGCCAATTACAGCTTCTGTATTGGTGGATAACAAATTCATCAAAGGCTCAGATGGTGTGGCAAATACTAGTTTGCCTATCGGTCAGCATTCATATATTATAGCTTGTGATGGGTATGAATCGGAGGAAGGTACTGTCAAGTTGAAAGCTTCTGCTCCTAGTAATCTCCAGATTACACTTTCTAAAGAGGCTGCTTCCACAAATCAAATCTCTCAAACGACTCATCCTCAGCAATCGCAAACTCAACGACCTGTTTCGCAAACTCAGCCAGTTTCTTCTATGGCATCTTCATCCACTACAAGTACATCATCTAATATAATTGATTCTTCTACGTCTGGTAGTGTAATAACGATTCATGTCAAGGATAGTGTCAATATAGAGATGGTCAAGGTGGAGGCTGGAAGTTTTGATATGGGAGCGACACCAGAGATGAAAAAACTTGATACTGATGAGAAACCAGTCCATCGTGTCACCCTCACGAATGACTATTATATCGGTAAGTACGAGGTTACTCAGGCATTGTGGCAAGCCGTGATGGGAAGCAATCAGTCTTACTTCAAAGGTGATGACTTGCCTGTGGAGCAGGTTAGCTGGAATGATTGCCAAGATTTCATCTCGAAATTGAATGCAATGACAGGTAAGAGATTTCGCTTGCCATCAGAGGCAGAGTGGGAATATGCTGCAAGAGGTGGTAATAAGAGTCGTGGCTATCAGTATAGTGGCAGCAACACTATTGGCGATGTTGCTTGGTGTGATGGTAATAGTAGTTCTATGACTCATGCCGTTGGTACAAAACAACCTAACGAATTGGGTATATACGATATGGCAGGTAATGTTTGGGAGTGGTGCCAAGACTGGTTTGATAGCTATAGTAGCTCTCCTCAGACCAATCCTACTGGTGCCGTTAGTGGGTCGTACCGTGTGTGCCGTGGTGGCAGTTGGATCTTTTCAGCCAGGAACTGTCGTTCTTCGTCCCGTAGCAACGGCACTCCTGTCTTCCGCAACGGCGATCTAGGGCTTCGTTTGGTTCTCTCCGAGTAATGACTTTTTTATCACTCTCTTTCCCTTTCTATAATAAAAAGCAGCGGAAATTCTTGGCAGTCTCGGATATTTATCGTAACTTCGCCAAAAATTAGAATGAAGTCTATATAAATGATGAAAGATATGGAGCAGAATCGAGCAAAACAAATACCATACGGCATACAGGATTTTGTGCAAGTAATTACGCAGAATTACTATTATGTCGATAAGACTATGTATATCCCTAAGTTGGAGGATAGCCATAATAACCTCTTCTGTATTCGCCCTCGCCGCTTTGGTAAGAGCGTGCTCCTGAGTATGCTTCATGCTTACTACGATTGCCGTACCAAGGATAAGTTCCAAGAGTGGTTCGGTGACCTGTGGATAGGAAAGAATCCTACGCCTCTGCAAGGTAGATATCAAATTTTACACTTGGACTTCTCGCAAGTGGGAGGTACGATAGAAAATCTCGAAGAGAAGTTTAATTTCTATCTTGGAGTTCAGCTCAATGGATTTGTACGCGACTATCTAGAATTCTACTCCGAGAAGGTTCAGAGACAAGTAGAAGAGACAAAAGATGCGGGAGGCAAACTTGCCATCATCCAAAGTGAGGCTAAGTCTAAGAGCTACCCTCTTTATCTTATCATCGATGAATACGACAACTTCACCAACACTGTGCTCAACGAGCAGGGAGAAAATGTGTATTGGGCAATCACCCATGCCGAGGGCTTTTATCGTGACATCTTCAAGAAGTTCAAAGGTTCGTTTGAACGTATATTTATGATGGGTGTCAGTCCAGTGACGCTTGATGACGTAACAAGTGGCTACAACATCGGCTGGCATATTTCCACCAAGGAGGAATTCAACCAGATGCTTGGTTTCTCCACTGAGGATGTGAGAGAAATGTTCACTTATTATAAAAGTGAGGGCAAGATTCCAGCAGATAGTGATATTGAGGCAATTATCAAGGAGATGAAACCTTGGTATGACAATTATTGCTTCTCAGAGGATGCATTGCTTACTCAAAGCAAAGTGTTCAACTGCGATATGGTACTTTATTATCTCCGTAATTATATGAGTCGTGGACAAAGTCCAAAAGAGATGATTGAACCTAACACGAAGACGGACTACAATAAGATGAAAAAACTCATCCAGCTGGATAAGTTGGATGGTGACCGTAAGGGAGTGCTTCATTCGATTATTGAGGATGGTGAAATCATTTGTAACTTGGTGGAGACGTTTCCTGCATATAAAATTACAGATCCTGACATCTTCCCAAGTTTGCTGTTCTATTATGGTATGCTTACCATCAAAGGTACATTTGGAAGTCAACTGATACTTGGTATCCCTAATAATAATGTACGCAACCAGTATTATGGGTTCTTGTTGGATGAATACCAAAAGGTAAATCGTGTCAATCTCAACAATCTGTCCACGCTATTCACGTATATGGCTTTCGATGGAAAATGGAAAGAGTGTTTGGAGTATATGGCGACTGAATATGCCAAAGTCTCATCGGTTCGTGATGGCATTGAGGCTGAGCGCAACTTGCAAGGCTTCTTTATGGCTTATTTGAGTCTGAACAACTATTATTATACAGCCCCAGAGTTGGAGCTGAACCATGGCTATTGCGATTTCTTCCTTTTGCCAGACTTGACTCATTATCCTACGAAACATAGCTACATCATCGAGTTGAAGGTGCTATCAAAAGCAGATTTTAATGCAATGTCGAAAGATGGCAAGCATACGAAGGCAGAATTGCAATGGCAGGAGGCGGTGGAGCAAATCCAAAAGTATGCCGCAGCCCCAAGAGTTGAGGCTTTGCGCCAAGGGACAACGCTTCATAAGATTATCATGCAGTTTGAGGGATGGGAACTGAAGAATATGAAGGAAGTGTAAGAGATATAGGTTGTAATCATTGATGTTGACAGAGTGATATGAAGAAACTCTATTTGATATTATTGTCGGTATTTGCCTTATTGAATACCGCCGTGGCACAAAAGCTATCGGTGGAGTCGTTCGTCCTTGCTCCAACAGACATAACGGCTCAGACTGAAGGTCGCAAGGACTTGAATGGCGATGCTTGTGCCTTGGTCAAGATTTCATTCGTTGGTGATGTCGCCGATGTCGAAGGCAATGTTATCAAGCCATTGGTGAAGCGAAATAATGAGACTTGGGCTTTTATGACGCAGGAATCACGGCAAATGAAAGTTGTCACCAAGGACTATCTCCCTTTGATGGTAACATTCGGGGATTATGGGATAGAAAAGTTGCAGAGTAATCGAACTTATGTACTGACATTGACGAAACCGAGTGGAGCGCAAGAGCCTGTTGATGCTGGTGGTAATTTCTATGCTATCAGTGTACAGCCTAAAGATGCAAAGGTTACGATTGATGGTGTGTTACAAGCTAGTTCTTCCGATGGCGAGTATTCAGCAATGCTCGCTTATGGCTCCCATACTTATAAGGTGGAGGCTGGTGGCTACATCAGCAAGAGTGGCAGCTTCACCATAGGCAAGGGTGATATGACTCCTATCTCTGTAAGCTTGGTGTCAGCCTTAGCAACATTGAGTGTGAGCTGTCCCACTCCTGCCGTTTCCCTTTATGTCGATAAGAAGTCAGTTGGTTCTCTTCCTTGGAATGGTAGCTTGAAGGAAGGTATGCACTTGTTGGAGGTTCGCAAGGATGGCTATTGCAGCCAGCAGAAAACCATTCAACTTGCTCAACAACAGAAGTTGGATGTCGCTTTTGATGCCCTTTCTGCGATTCAAGGCAACTTGTCTGTGAATTTCAAGCCCTTTGGTTCTGATGTCTATGTGGATGGGGTGAAGGTAGGTCAAAGTCCTCGTGTATTCAATGGGGTTTTGGTAGGTAATCATAATGTCGAGATTAGTAAGTCTGGATATGCTACCTCTCGTCAAACAGTAACGATTTCAGAGGGACAGACTGCCAGCATTTCTGGCTCATTGACGAGTTCCGCTTCTTCTTCTGGCACAAATGCTTTGTCTTCCAGTAGTTCCTCTCCTTCTGGCAACACGATTACAATTCCTGTCAAGAATGGCATTAGTATAGAAATGGTTAAGGTAGAGGCTGGAAGCTTCAATATGGGAGCGACTCCAGAGATGCAAGCTCCATATGAAGTTGAGAAACCAGTCCATCGTGTCACCTTGACGAATAATTATTATATTGGTAAGTATGAGGTTACTCAGGCATTGTGGAAAATTGTCATGGGGAGCAATCCTTCCAATTTCAAGGGGGATAATCTGCCTGTGGAGAATGTAAGTTGGAACAATTGCCAAAAGTTTATCTCCAAATTGAACAAATTAACGGGTAAATCATTCCGCTTGCCGACAGAGGCTGAGTGGGAATTTGCCGCAAGACGTGGCAACAAGAGCCGTGGCTATCTGTATAGTGGCAGCAACGCTATTGGCGATGTTGCTTGGTATGAAGGTAATAGTAGTTTTATGACTCATGCCGTTGGTACAAAACAACCTAACGAATTGGGTATATACGACATGACAGGTAATGTTTGGGAGTGGTGTCAAGATTGGTATGATAGCTATAGTAGTTCTCCTCAGACCAATCCTACTGGTGCCGTTAGTGGGTCGTACCGTGTGGACCGTGGTGGCAGTTGGAACTGTTTAGCCAGGTCCTGTCGTGCTTCGTGCCGTGACCGCTGCACTCCTGACTACCGCAACAACAGTTGTGGGCTTCGCCTGGTTCTCTCCGAGTAACGACTTTTTTTATCACTCTCTTTCCCTTTCTATAATAAAAAGCAGCGGAAATTTCTGTAATGTAAAGAGGCTACTTCGACAGGATGGGGCGAATGGGTATCGCAAGGAAGTGCTCCGCACCATTCTGGAGAATGGCGAAATCAATGCCCTTATAGAGAATGTGTTCGTACCACAGGATATAACTGATCTCGATATGTTTGCCAGTTTCTTGCTCTATTATGGTTTATTGACCATCGAGGGTACGAAAGGATGCCGTTTGACATTGGGCATTCCTAATGATTGTGTTCGCAAAATGTATAATGAAACATTTGCTGAGTAGTAACTGATAAAACTTGTCAAAAAACTGCTATTATCCTTTTTCTACGGAAAATATAGAAATATTCCGTAGGAAAAGGATAATCTTGGTTTAATTACCATAAGGCAACTTTGCCAACTCCCGATATTTCAATGGATGCGGGAATATTCAATGCTTTTAGCAATCTAGAAAGAGTCGAGAAGGTGATGCTGAACGGCTTCTTTAACCAGCTTCTCCAGTGTATCTCTTTGTGGAGTCCCAATTTTACCGATATACTTATCTTGAAAGTCATCAAACGAAATCATTTTCATTTCTTTATGTTTTTCTTCAAATATAGTAAAAGTTTCCGATATATGAAACTTTTCTTTTTGATTTTGTCAATCTTTAACGTTTCGCCTTTCCTCACGTAAAGTTTTTCTTCGTGGAGAAGTATCATTGTATCATTTTGTGAGCTCTCTTCTTGCGATACCGTCTGATAATCAGAGGATTCCATCCTATGACACATCTGCTATATCCCTCGAAAAGTATCATGGATGTATCACGATTTCGGGAGAAAGTATCACGATTTCGGCATTTGGAGCGGTAAAATGATAACTTTTTGCTTCGATGCCTAGAAATATTTGCCAGAATACTTGCAATTCTCAATGCTTTTTCGTAATTTTGCCGTAGAAAAATAAAACTAAAGATTCCACACAGGTCAGCAACCTATGAGAAACCTTAAGTATAATAACTAACACCAAAAATCAATGAAACAATTTGAAATGTTGAAGAAGGCAATGGCTGGTAAAGGATTGCCTTACGGATGGACTTATTGCTTCAATGAGCAATGCGTCGTCAAGGAAGAGTGCGTGCGTTTCTTATCGACACGCTTCCTGAGTGAGAAACGCCATAGCGGAAATGCCGTCTTTCCATCGGCATGGCGCAATGGCAACTGCCAGTATTATGAAAAGTTGAGAATCGCTAAACTGGCATGGGGATTCGATCACCTCTATCGCAACGTCACGTTGAAAGATGCCCCTACCTTGCGCTGTCGCCTGCGAGGCTATCTCGGCAGCAAGGGACAGTACTATCGCTATAAGCTGGGACAACTTTTGCTCTTGCCGAAGCAGCAGTTGGAAATCAAGGAACTGTTCCACTCATATGGCTACGACGATGTGGAGTTCGACCATTTCAAGGAGACGTTTGTTTCCTACCAGCCCGACTTCCCCCAAGCTCATTCCGATGAGGCTAGCTCTCAGCCTGATGGTTCCAACGCTCAGCCTGATGATGATGTCTCCGAGCGTGATGATGCCAACGCTCAGTCTGAGAAAAATCTCGCCGAGCGTGACCTTTTTTATTGGGGAGTTTAGGCGAGTGCCCACACTACGGGCAATCGATGCCCAGCCTATGGGCAATGAGTGCCCAAACTATGGGCATTGGTTGCCCAGGCATAGAGTCACATCGTAAGTGACTGCAATCCACTTTCCAACTACGTATATAAAAAATCCAAGACGAATGATTAAAATTTCCATTATACATACCAACAAGAAAAATCAGTTGGTACTCAACACCAAGAACTTCGAATCCTTCCTCCAGCGCATCGCCAAGGATGACGCACGAGGCACCATTACTAATTTCCGAAACAGTAAGGAAGTACTCGATTATGGGTATGAGAGTTACCGAGGCATGGCGAACTGGCGACATGTCTATCCTTCGGCTGAGTACGGCAAGGAAGCCAACGATTGTCTCAAACTGAAGACGGTCAATGGCATCTTGCTCCTCACTTTCGATGACATTTTTGAGGCAGAAGACATGGCGGCGTTGAAACGTTCAGCCTCCCTGATGCCCTCCACCTTTGCGGTCATCGAGGGAGCGGATGGCACGTTGGCACATGTCTTGGTGAGATACACCGATATAGATGGCGAAATCCCTCAAAATGAGGAGGATGCAGAGGAATTGCATCGCATGGCTGCCAAGCAGATCGTTCCGCTCTATCAAACCCTGATTAAGGAAGATCTCCAGCCCACTTCCCATAGCTTGAAGGATCATTTCATGATGACGCTTGATGCCCATCCTTATTATAACGCCCAGGCGATTCCGATGAAAATCGACCATCATGTGCGTAAGCAAGAGATGATAAAAGGGGGCGTGAAAGAGGTGAAGAAATTTCCTACGCCCGACCTTGTGGGATGGGAGACGGACGATGGCGAGATTGAGAAATCTAAGGTTGGCGTGCAACCGACTACTGCTGACAACATCATGAATATGATGGTGTTTCTGAGAGATCGTTACGATTTCAGATACAATGTTCTGATGAAATACACGGAATACAAAACGAAGGGAAGTTGGCACGATTTTGCTCCGGTCGATCCACGTGTGCAAAAGCGAATGACGCTCGATGTGCAGTTGGCAGACATCCGTGTGAGCATCAAGGATGTACGCAACTTCCTGGAGTCAGATTATATCGCCAACTATGATCCGATCGATGAGTATCTCTTCCAGTGCGAGGGCAAGTGGGATGGCAAAGACCACATCCGGGCATTGGCTCGCACGGTGCCGACCGCCAATCCGCATTGGGCAGACTGGTTTTATATCTGGTATTTGGGCATGGTGGACCAATGGCGTGGCATCAACCATCGATTGTATGGCAACAGTGTGGCACCGCTGCTCATCTCGAAACAAGGTTTCAACAAGAGCACTTTCTGTCGCCGCTTGATTCCGCAAGAACTTCAATGGGGCTATACCGACAACTTGGTTCTGTCAGAAAAACGTCAAGTATATCAAGCGATGGCTCAAACGCTCTTGATCAACCTGGATGAGTTCAACCAGATTTCGCCACAGGTGCAACAAGGGTTCTTGAAAAATCTCATCCAGTTGCCGAACGTGAAGATGAAACGCCCGTATGGTGGACATGTGGAGGAGTTCCCACGTCTCGCATCCTTCATCGCAACCAGCAACATGGATGACATCTTGACCGACCCATCGGGCAATCGTCGTTTTATCGGTGTGGAGTTGACGGGACCGATCGATGTGAGCGTCAAACCTAATTATGTCCAACTTTTTGCGCAGGCGATGGCGGCGATTCGAGCTGGCGAAAAAACGTATTTCGACTCGGTGGAGACAGCATTGTTGATGCAGAGCAATCGGCAGTTTGAGGTGGTTCCTCCGATAGAGCAATATTTCCAAATGTGTTTCGACTTGGTGGAAGACGAGTCGCAGGGCAAGTATATGTCGGCGGCAGAGATTTTCGACTATCTGAAGAAGCGTATCGGTAGTTCGCTGAAGATAGATAGTTTGATGAGTTTCGGAAGAAAGTTGGCAAACATCGATGGCATCAAGGTGAAGCGATTTGCCACGGGAAAACGATATTTGGTGGCAGAGAAGGAAACAAAAAAATCATGATTTTGACGATGGGAAGTTGGAAAACGTGATACTTCTCCTCGAAATCATGACTCTTTTGTGATACATACGAGAAAGGGTGGATGCAAATATCATCCACACTTTCTCGCTAATACTTAGATAGTTATCTCGATTTCGATGCCGAAAAATGATACAATGATACTTTTTCGGAAGAAAAACATTTCTTCTGGAGCCTGTTGGGATAGCCAGGCATCGTATTTCTGTCTCATTGAATCAGCCTCTTTTTCATAGACCTGAAAAAGAAGCCTTCACACTTCCTCGCAAGTTGCCATTTCTGCACCTTGATATATCACAACCAATTTATGCAGTTGTGTGGTCTTTACCAATTCTCTTACCAAGTCACTATCGGCATAACGGCTAATCTGTGCTGAGGCTTCGGCAAAGAGTTGCTTCAGCTGCTCATCTGTAGAATTTGACTTGCAGTATTTCAGCTCGATGATGTAGGAGTCCTTCATATCCTTATAACTGTCACAAAGTGGTGCCAAGAAGATGTCGGCATATCCTCCGTCATTATCTAATTCGGAGATTGGGCGATAGAACTGGTTCTGGCTTGTCATAGCCAAAGTGAAACCATGTACGAATGCCTCTCCTTTCTGCTTATCACGCTGGGAGGAATATCTCTTTAGACTATCTGCAATGTTCTCAAAGTATGGCTTGAAATTACCATGGTAAGCCATTTGACTCTCCAGCTTCCTTTTTGCGTATGTATCATATACCAAGTCATTCTCCTTGTAGGTATCTAGGAGATAGGTGTACATTTGATCACGTACTACTTCATTTGGGATGATAAATTTCGTCTCACCATCATACTCTCCATCTATTGTCACCATTCCAAAATAGAAGAGCAAGCTCAAGAAGTTGTCTGGGTCATTGATGCACTCGGCAGGGAAGTTTTCTACCAAGTGACCCGTGGCGAAGCCTTTGGTGATCAACTGCTGGATGATGCTGGCATCATTGGTGAACTCCTTGTCATGGCGAATGAGCATTCTTATCTTATTGTAATCAATGCGAACATTACTTTCCACCATGTTCTTTGGAATCTTGTAATTGCCCTCGATGTAGTTGTCCAAGAAGTACAAGACCATGACGGAGTTGTACATGGTTGTCTCTCCGTATGAGTCCTCGGAAAAACAATAGTTGTCATACCAAGGTTTCATTATCTGGATAAGCTCATCTATACTGTGTTTGAAAGGGAGAATGCTGGCATAATAGCTGAGCATTTCTCTAACTTCTTCATCCGTGAATCCTGTCATCTCATTGAATCTAGGATTCAAGGAATAGTTGGTTCCAATATTGAAACCACTCGTCAAGTCATCCATGGTGACAGGGCTGACACCTGTCACAAAGACTCGTCCCAAGGAAGTGTCAGCCGCTCCCTTGATGGCATTGAAGAACTTGCGGAGATAGCCTTCACCATGCGTCTGCTTACGATAACGCTCCAAGTGCTCCTCGTTGGCAAGGATAGAATTGGTGAAGTTGTCGTATTCATCTATGAAGAGATAGATTTTTTGATTGATCTCGTTACAAGCTTGGCATAAGAACATGAGCTGTTCTGCAGCACCCTCTCTCTTGTTCATCTCTTCCTTGGTTTTGGGTGGCAGAAGATGAGCGTATCTGTTGCAGCAAGAACCAAACATGATGTTGCAATGAGAGTCTAGTCCTTTCTGATAATCATCCAATCCTGTGGAAATGCACGAGAAATTCAGGTGGATAACCAAATAGCTGTTGCGCTCTGGGGTAGGATGCTTGCCGATATAAAGGTTGCCAAAGAGAGACTCGAACTGGTCTTTTTTGTTGATGTCATAGTAATTTTCGAGCATGGAGAGAGTTAGGCTCTTGCCAAAACGGCGAGGGCGAATGAAGAAGAAGTACTTATGTGCCTCCTCTATAGCCTCAATGAATGGGGTCTTGTCAACATAGTAACAGTCCTCCAAAATCACGTCGCTAAAGTTTTGCATGCCGTATGGTATGCGCTTACGATAAATTCTCGGCTCCCTTTCTTTTATGCTCATAATGATACATCTTTTATATTAGTTAAATGCAAAGATACGAGTTTTATGAGGAATATGTACTGATTCCGATTGATTTTAAATAAGATTAACTGGTATTGTATTGACTCGGTATTAATGAGTCTCTGATGGCGTTATAAACTTTCCGCTTGTTGTAATACTAGAATATATTTCTTACTCCTTTGAAATCTTAAAGCCGAGTTTCAAGATTAGCTTGATGGTCTCTACAGAGGTGTTGCGATCGTAAGTCTTCTCATCCTCGCTTAATTCTTCGTATGGAACTAGGCATGGATGTTTCTTTTCTGCATCATTTCGCTCTTCTCCATAAGTCCATCCCTGAGCGATTCTGGTCTGTGCCCAAACTTCATGTACGTTCTTGGACATTTCTTCCACCAAGGAGTCTAACTCTTGGGGAAGTTTGATTCCCTGCGTATCTACTGGATTGGGTTTATACTCTTTCATGATTGTTTGCATTTTAAATGTTCGATGTATATTCTTGGAATAGCTATTATCAAGAAGCAGTCATACTTCATGTCGCCAGGATTGATTCTTCTCAAATCTCGATATGAGCAGAGGTCAATATGGATGCCACGTTTTTTGAGTGACTTTCGGTAATCCTTTCGGTCTTTTCCAAACAACTGCTCATCTTCTAAATGTTCTTTTTCAGACAAGGGACGGAAACCTAACAGTAACTTTTCTACATTCCAACGAGCATGCTCGCATCTGGCAAGAGATTCGATATTGTCTTTTACAATGCCAACCACTTTCTGGTATTTCTTGTTCACATGCTTCTCTAAGTCGAGGAAGTTGATGATTTTTTCCTTTTCCTTTTTATTCTCGTTGATTATATATATTAATCGTGATGGAAAGCAGTCTGAACAGAAAACATTGGAAAGTTTATTCTTTATGTCGATTTGATTATTGCCCATTTGATCCCATTTCTCTTGGGTATCTTTAGGGGACTGTTGGTAGCAGAAATAGAAAAGTGCTTTGTCATATCGTTCTGCCGTATTGGGGTCGTCAGGCGGAAGGTTGTCAATATCCATACCTACATTGTAAACCATGTTGACACGCTTTGCCATGGATATATCTATCGTCTCTTCTAATTCCTCATCCCTGATGTCTGATCCTTTTATTCTCAGTTTGTCTGCGGAATTGTATTTGCTAAAGTCCATCCCATCAAAACCAATGAATTCCAACTCTATATCCAGAAATGAATTCTCATTATAGACGATTTTGACCTCTTTTTCTTGCCAAACCTTAATCGTGCATTTGCAATATCGGGATAGATTGTACAGGTATTCTTCTTTTGAGACAAAGTCTAAAATCGAGGATGGAGATACCTTGGTTTTATCAAACAAAATGGTGATAATCGTTTTGTTATTACCTGTTGCATCATTGAATGTCGGATAATGTGCAACAAACGCTATCTGTCTGGCAACAGACATCATTAGATCGGAAGTTCCTTCTAAAACAACATGTATTTTCTGTTGCTGGCGAATGATGTTGTCGAATACGTCATTTGCAACTAGGGTTCCTAGAACAAATTTCCTAGCCCGATACCAATTTTTGACGATGTCTTCCTCAAATTTGCTGCCGTCGGAGCGGAGCAGTGAACGGAATAAATCTTCTACGTTTTTATCTAGACAATGGGACATAATTTTCTTTCTTTATTTTGTAATCAGCCTCTTTGGGTGACAAATAGATATTACTATTGCTTGCATCATAGCCGGAAGGACTTTGATAAAGTTGTATATCAAACCAAGTCATAGCCTTGATGACATGCTCGATGATTTGCGATTGTTGCCATTCGAAAGGTGCCAGGGACGAGTCCATGATAAAAGCATAAATCTGCAAAGGCATGCCTTCGTTGGTTTGCTCCAACCATCTGACGATAAGACGAGGTTCATGAGATACGTGGCTGCACTGCATCAACCAATGATAGATATAGTGTCTAAAGACCTCAATGTTCAACAAACCTTCTTTGATATATTGTTCCTTGAAAGGTGTATCGACATTCAACTCCTTGTTCAATCTCTTGACATCATCTTCTGTCAAGGCATGAATCCAACCTGTATCTATAATGAATGTTTTGAGCATTTGGCGTCCATGAGTACGTCCTTCCATCATCTTTTGGTTATTTTTGAAACACTCTGCATGGAGGATGTATGTGGGAAAGCAAGAGATTGTCGTGTCCCAGTTCTCTATCACCACAGTGGTCAGTGATATTCTCTTCAACATGCCGTCTATGTCGTGTTCCTTTACTTCAATCCAATCGCCTATCTTTAGCAAATGATTGGATCGAAGATAGAAAAAGGCGACAACGCTCTTGATCGTATCTTGGAATATCCAACCAAGAACTGCTCCAAAGACAGAGACGATGATAGAGCCTGTTGAGTCTTTTTCGATGCCTAAAGTGTATATGGATGCAGCTAAGCATAATCCAAAAACTGAAAGCAATATGATTTGGCTGACTGTAATTCTTGTTTCTTGTCGGCGCAAACTATATAACTTGTTCAAATTGGCTATGATATAGGCTGTTATGCCAAATGATATAAAACATATGGCGATGATCAAAATTTTTATCAGTGCATTGGCTGGCGGCGAATAGATGCCTTCGTGGATTCGAATGATTAGCTTAGGTGTCAGACCAAAGAAACCTAAATAAACAAGCAGCCAGCATATGTATGAGGTATGTGACTTTAGCAATGCGCCTAGTATTTGGAGCACATAGTATCTGCCAGAAAGCCATTGCTGCGATAGTTTTCTTTTGCGGCCCCATCCATACAAAATGACTATGATCGAAATAGCAAATAGAATTCCAAAAATAGCCCCTTGTACAGGGTTCCCGTTTGAAAAATAATTATATATCGACATAATAAGTATTATTTCTTTTTGATTTCAAATCCCAGTTTCTTCACCAACTTCAGCGTTTGCATCGCCATCTCTCGATCATATAATTTCTCGCTTTCGGGCAAATTGCAATATGGTATCATATCAGGCGTTTCTTTTTGGACATCATTTCGCTCTGGTCCATAAGTCCAACCCTGATCGGTGCGAGTTTTTGCCCAAATCTCATGAGCATTCTCTGCTATTGCTTCTTGAAGCTCTGCCAAATCATCTGACAATGTAACATCATCGAGGCTGATAGGGGATGGCTCATATATAAATTTGTCGGTGGTATTGACGACAACAAGATAATTGTTGGATTGTTGCCATGCTTGTAGGAATGAAGTTACCTTGTACGTTGTTAACTCTTCTTCTGTAGAAGGATTAAACAGGGTGATTTCTTCTGTATCTGTTGATAAAGAGCTGATAGCTACGGCATGGTTTGGCGAAGTTTTGTCACTGTTGTTTTCAATTCCTTCCAATAAGGCATTGTCAATGACTGCTACTAGTTGGTTTCCACCACAAAGAAGTCTCTTTATGTCTTCTATTGTGGAATCGTAGCGTCGACTAACTGAGAGGTTATTCTTTTCCAATAATCTACCTATATTATATAAAGGCATTCCTTTGTCTTTCAGCCAGCAATTGCGGTAAGCCTCGTCGAGGAGTGACTTGTGGGTAATCTCAATGCCAAACTGATGTAATACAAACTCTTCGCATTCAATGTCACAAAGGTAGTTGTTCTTCTGTTGCGCAGCTATTGCGGTCATAGGAATATTGCCAATGCTAGGTTTCAGCACAGTCACATCGCTTTCTACCTCGTTAGCGATTCGGATGATGTCTTGCAGTTCGTCATCTTTCTCTGCTGCGTTCAAAATCTGAAGAGTTTCTTCTGCCGACGTGTTGCCATCCAAGAAAGCAGACAACAGTTCATCTGAAATAATTATGTTATTATTGCTCATAATGCTTTTTGTCTTTAAGTGCAACTTCTGTAAGAGCAGCCATCGCCCTACGTTTGATATTGTATAAGTTATCTACGTTGACAGCCAGCTGGCTTGCAACTTTTTCTGGTGGTAGGTCTTCTACTATTAATAAGCGAATCACCAAGGCATAGCGTTGGTTCTTCATCTTTCTCAGTAAAGTTTCCATATCCATCTCTGCCAAAGAATTTTCTGGCGCAGAAGAGACTCCCCTTCCTTTATCTAGAGGCTCCTCGTTGCTATTATCTATCACCTTAGATTTCAATTTCAAGCAATGTCTTATCGCAGTGACCTTCAGCCATTGATACAAAGAACTTTCAAAATGAAATTGCCGCAATCTCTTTGCGTCATTCTCCATCAAGAGAATGTAAATCTCGCTAATGATTTCGTCATAGTCAATGATTTGTGCTCCAAATACCCGTTTTATGACGCTCGAAAACAAGGGACGACAGTCCTTGAAAAAGAATTGTGCCGTCACTTGAGGGTCGTGGGCGATAAGAGCGGATACTATTTCTTTGTCATTCATAAACACTATGTTACAACTTCTTGCCACATCCGCAGCAGAACTTGGCACCAATTGGATTCTTTGTTCCACAAGCCGTACAAAAACAATATTCGTTAGAAACAAAAGACATTGTGTTTCCTCCTTGTTCTGCAATTACCTTTTCTGCAATCTCTAACGCCTTGTCATCCAAGGAAGACTGCTCTATCATACCCCAGATTTGAGTGATGAGAACTGGCCAAAAGAACAACATAGATATGATAGTAGGGATAGCCTGCTGTCCCCAAATGCCAACTCCAGCCTCAAAAGAAATGCCATTTCCTACAGGAAGCAATGTCACCTTTAAGGCGGTCTTCATGCCAAGCACTGCCTTAAACAACCCTCCCTTAGTGATAGATATGTCATATCCGCCACTGCTCAATGCCACCTTTTGAACTTCGTAACCTTCTTGCTTAAAATAACTCTCCACTTGACTGGCAATCTCTGGTATTAAAGCAGAGGGACCGTTCAAAGTCTTTTTCGTATTAAATGCAGCCATACACCTTATTTGTTTAAAGATTGGATAGAATAGATGTTATAAACAGCATAGAGAACAGAGGTCTCCGCCAACAAATCCTTGATTTCACGAAGTTGCTCCTCTGAATATTTTTTCTCTATCTCCTGGAATAGTCCAACGACCTTGTCGGATTGTTCCTTGATTTCGTCTTCTGTCACGGTGCCATCAGCCATGATTTTCTTGAAAGACTCTTTGTTCATGATGGCTTCATCTATGTTTAAAATGCCATTTTGATTGAAAAACATAATTATCTAAATTTAAAGGATTTGCTACTCTATGATTGTTACTTAAAGCTTTGTGCCGCAATACTTACAGAATGCCCAACTATCTTCTACGAATTTGCCGCAATGTGGGCATTTCTTGCCACTTGTGTTACTGCTCAGATTCTCTTTTAAAGAGCGATATTGCACACTATTACCCCATTTCAAAATTTCTCTGACTCGAACTGCATTAAATGGATGGTCGAGTCCTAAAGTAACTGATAGTTGCAGGGTCTTGTCCCAAAGATTACCTGTTCTAATCTCATCGTACTTGTCTGCTTGCTTTGCCCATTCCTCCATATTGACTTGGTTGGTTAAGCTCTTTGGACCTCCCGCCAATCTAGCCATTACTCGTGCCACAATCTCTGGAGAGGTGATGACGCTACCACATCTATCACATGACAACTCGCTTTTTCTTGACCAATATAGCATAGCAATCTGGATTGGTAGGCTCAATGAACCTAAGAATCCTAAGGAACTTGCACCAGAAAGTAACAATCGGGCAACACTGTTATATAGAACATGGTGACAAAGGATATGTCCGCATTCATGAGCCAATACGGCATCCAGTTCCTCATCGTCCATCATCTCTACAAGTCCGGAAGTTACTGTTATGAAAATCTTACTGTCACCAAATGTATAGGCATTTGGCATAGGATTCATTTGAAGATAGAACTCCGGTTCTTCTATTCCTAGTTTTTCACAGATGGGAGGAAGATGATGGTATATCTTTGAAAGTTGAGTCTCAGACAATCGAATATTTGAAGCCATATTCACTCCATATTGTAATTGCTCGTAACCTAAAGACAAAATTTTCTTTACTAAGGTCGGGAAACCTGGAATGTTTTCCATTTGTCGAAGTGCAGCAGCATCTTCAGGATGGATAAATTCGGCTGAGGTAATCATAAAAATATATGTTTAATTGTTTATTTAATTCTTACAGACTGTACTGCGATTTTAAATGACTCAAATAAATCCTCTAAGTCACTAATTTCAGAAGAAGTGCTCATTAGATTTAATTTTTCTTCGTTAGTTACTTGATGAATACAAGCACGTCCTACACCATTTTGTCCCCCTATCATAGCGGCAACTCCTCCGACCAAGAAACCAACTCTTTTGACTTTGTCAAATACATTATTTATGGTATCACTATGTCGCTCAAATAAACTTCTCTCAAAGAAAACAAGATTAACTTTGCTTTGAATTGCCGTTACGCTGCGTTGGTCGTTAATTGTATAATATAGGAACATCAATAATAAGTAATACAATATTTTTTCAAACCTTTCAGTATTTTCTTCGTTAAATTCAGACAAATCTGTAATAAGATTAATAATCTGATTCCTTTTCACGTCATAGTTTAGTGTCTTTTCTATTTTCAACAATTTGTCTAAATAATTATTGAGTACACTAGAGTTAGAAGATGTCAGCTTCATAATTTCTTTTATAAGACCACAACTTTTAGAAATGCTATTTGCCGTAAAAATTCCATACACTAATTGCGATAAGTATTTTCCTTGAACTTCTTTCTCTTTTGGAATATGTGGCATATAAATATCATTAAAGCCCAGTACTGTAGGAGTATTAATCCCCTTTATCGTTGAGACCAAATCTGCTAAAGCTTTCTTTGGGTCTTCATAATATCTGAGAAAATGTAAACTGCTTAAATTCAGTGCTATAGCTTTATGGTAAGGACTGGTGTCTAGCTTAAAAGGAATGATATGCTTCTTTTGTTCATAAGCATAACTTAACTCGTTGGCTGTATTGACAGACTTATTTGCTCTTTCTGAAGCGACAAAAAGTACAATGTTACATTCGTCAATCGCATCTTTTAATTGCTCGCACCATCCTTTTGCGGAAATCAAACCTTTTTCGTCAATCCATCGTTCAATATGGTTTGCCTCTAGTGTCTTTATGATTTTTGAAATAGCATTTCCTGCGATGATATGGCCATTATTATCACGAAAATCACTACTGGCATGGCTGATAAAAACTTTATTTTTCATTTTTTTCAAGTGCTTTTAGGGCATTCCTTACCGACACCCCTTCATATTTATTCCGGAGGAGACGTAAGGGATAAATCTTACGTAAAGGAGGGAAAGACCTCCTCGAAAAGATGTCACATTAGACAATGTGTACATAAGTATATCAATTTCGCAAAGAATCATTGTGTTGATTCTTTTGATACGAGTATGAACTCGAACGACATGGCAAATGTACAAATTATTTCTGAAAAACTCGCTCTTTTGAGAGATTTTTTTTCGAAAATATATCATTTGGGTGCTTTTCATCCTATTTTGTAAACTCTGTACTAGTGATTTCGCTATAAAATGGTATGACTAACTAGTGATCTTTTCTATAAATGCACTTGGAATATAAGCCGTAGCCACAATACATAGTCCTTCTATCTCAACGACCACCCTTTGCTGACCAGAGACTCGTGCCACTCGTCCTTCTACACCTGCAAAGTCACCTTCTGTTACTCTTACTAGGTCGCCATTCTTGTAATGGCATAGTTCTGGTGCGACAACCTTGATATGTTCATTGTCGATACTTGTAATCCGAATGAAATTCATCATCGAGGTATAAGAGATAGTGAGGGGTGGATTCTTTCCATTTTTATCCGTCTTGAAGTGATTGTAATAGTAGCTCAAGAAAGATAATTCTGGAGTATGTTCTACTAGTTCGCAAATCTTCTCTGTGGAAGCATAGACGAAGAGTAGCTGGGGTAAATATGGTTCTAAGGCTCTTTTCTTCTTGCCGCAGACAATTTTCTGAGTATAATGAAGTGGCATATAAGCCACTTCTCCTTTGCTTACAATATAATCGTATGCCTTTTTCTGTCGATTGTAGGTGGCACGCAAGACAAACCATTGTTTATGAGGGTCTTGTGTGTATTCATTTGATAGGGTATGATTTTTTATTGCCATTTTACTTTCTTTTCTTCACTTGGTTAGTATCGAAAAAGTCGAGCCAATAGGTTCTGTCAATGATGTGCGTGCCTTTTTCCTTGCCGAGCTTTATCTTTGCCTCAAAGTGGTTGGTTTGCTCATAGAAGTCCAGGTAGAATGAAATGTGATTGCCTTTTTTGTCAGAGCACTCATACTCCCTAACTCCGGCACTTCCTTCTATGTCGTAGTCCACGTCTAACAGATAATCTGGCTTTTCCCTGAGATCCGTGTCTTTGAGGTAAACTGCCATTCGATATTTGGCATTCTCGTCCAGATAGTCTGTGGCATCAAGAATGTCTATCCTATAGAGGGCGCGGCTCTTGGTGTCATAGAAACAGTTAAACGGAACCATGATCTGTGTCCTGAGGCTTGGATGAATTGTGGAAAGATCTTTTTGGATGAGGGCTTCTCTGATGGCTAACTCTTGCTTCGACTCATAATTGATGGCACTGAGTGCGTATCCCTCATCCCAGAAATACTCGCCATTGGCAAAAGTATAGCCTCGCCATCCAACTTGCTCCCAATCGCTCGGTTTGGTTCTTTTAAGGACGTTTTTAAGAGAGTCGTCAGCCATGATGGGGAAGAATGATAGCATCTCTAGGCTATCCTCAATCCATTTTGTGGGGTAAGTACGCATGATGGGATAGGAGGTGAGGTGTGCAAAGGTAGCTGCGTCATTGTGGATGACACAGTTCATAAGCAGTTGAAAATGTTTTTCATTTTCAGATAGCTCCTTCTCTAGAGATAGGGTGTCTTGTTCGGTTTTTGCCAATGGCTTTTGTGATGCCGTTTGATTCTTGCATGCGAAAACAAGGCTGCAAGAGAATAGGGCTACTATATATAATAAGGTGTAGAATTGTCTCATGATGTTGTTTTAAAATAGACGCCAATTAGTGTAACTATAAATGAAAATAGATAAAAGAAAACAAATATGCCAAAGTAAGCGATTTTCTCTTTCTTCGTTTTTATGCCCAAATCGATTAACTTCAATTGCATCAATAGCCATAATGCTGCACTCAATATCAATATGTCGGAATAGAAATAAAGCAAGTCGGTATCTGAATCCCCCCAAGTGGTGAAGAACCAGAAAATAGAAAACAAACTATTTAACCCGAGCAAAAACTTTGCGCTCCAACTTCTTATAGTCAATATGCATTTTCCCACTTTGGGGTATTTGTTCTGAATTTCATCGGAATACCACAAAACTCCAAAAACTAGGCTGGCAAGTATAAACACGGCAGACCACCCCAAAAACAAAAATGCGAAAGCCAGTATGGCCATCAATACGCATCCCTTTATGATTACTCCACAGACGGAATGGGATACGTAATTGGTGAATGAAGCCCAATTTTTGCTAAAGCATTTAGAAATGGAGTTTATATATTTTGCATAGTTTATCTCCAATTTTGGTTTAAAATGCATTCTTGGCTTAAGGTCCATACTTGGGTTATGAGCCATATTTGAGTTGAAATCCATTTTTAGCTCGAAATCTTGTTCCGGCTCTTGTTCCATTCTTGGCTCTTGTTCTTGATTCTGCTCTTGTTCCTGATTGGGCGAAACAAGACCACACCATTTTGTGAGGTCATTCAGCAACTTTTTTTTCTGTTTTTTATCTTCTATGTCAATGATGTCATGTCCACCAAACTGAAACCGGTAATATTTACTTATCTCGGCATCGTCTATTTTCAAAAAGACGATTCTCTTTTTCTCACTATTGGCATAATTGATTTCCTTACGTGTCCATACGGAATTTTCGGAATGCTTGGAATACATAAAAAGAAATATCTCAGCCTTGTCAATGGCATCAATGATGACATCGACAAATTGGCGGTCACTTTCAATCCCTATCAAATCTATCCAACAGCTTCCATAACCTAAAAGACTCTCGATTTCATCCTTAAGTTGTACGACAGCGGCGTAATCTTGTCTTGAATAAGAGATAAATATTTTATGCATAATCTTCGTTCTTAAATCAGTAACGATATAAGTAGTAAACCCTTATTTCATAATCAGGTTTCTCAAATGCTTGACTCTAATTCCATAGTTGAAACTTTGAGTAGTATTGATGCCTGCATAATTGATAGCCACCAACTGACCTCGTAGATTGACTACTGGTGAACCACTACTACCAGGAAGGGCTGGAATGGAATACATCAGACGGTCGTCTGTGCGCTGGCTGATGGTTCCGCTATTGAATTGTGACTTGATGCCTTCTTTGGTCATAGCAAGAGTTGGACCAAGATTGAAACTCATCATAAAGAGCTTGCTATTCTTGTCTTCACTGATTTTCTTAGTTATGTTTTCCTTCAAATTATATACTTCTAAAGGATCTTCCTCTTCAACGGTAAATATGTATTTGTCCTCAGGGGTTTTCTTGTTCTTTAACTGGATGATGGCCAGGTCGTGCTCCGTGTCAAGTTTGGCAACTACACAACTCGAGAAGTCGGTTGTGGAGGTTACATAAGTGTCATTGTAAGCAATGCTTATCTTATTGTGGTATTTAATGTCAGACTCGCTAGGATTGATGTTGCTCAGAGCTTCATAGGTTGCTGCATATTCTTCACATTTTTCCTCCAAAGCGTCTTTGATGTCACGTAGCTTGTAAAAGTCTTCGTATGACACCTCGTCACTATAGTTGGCGTAATTGTAAGCGTTAACTGCCGTCTCGTGCTTTTCTTGGTATTCATTGTAGGAAGAAAGTGTTATGTCCTTTAGTGCCTCAATAATTTCGGCTACAGATTTGTTTACGTCCTTGTCTTCGATGGTATTGGAAACAACATGAGCATTGGTGACAATCTTGCCATCTTCCGAAATGAAAAAGCCTGTTCCGTAAGAAGTTGACACCTCCACAGAATCCTCGTCTGTAGCGAGTCCATTGATTCCTTCCTTTTCGTCAAAGTTTGAGAAAAATATCTTTGCACCGTTAGACAAGTCAACTTCATAATAACTTTGGTTTTGCACTAAGACAACACCAGAGGCTATCTCTTTTTCTATGTCTTGTTCTGACATATTGCTGCATGAAGTCATTGCAAGGATGCTAACTAACCCCGTAATAATCGCTAAGAACTTTTTCATAATTGCTCAATTGTTTATGGTTATAAATATGTTATAAGGTCTAAGAATAAATGCAAATATAGCGATTTTTTCGATATTAGTGTCTCTTTTCTTTCAATTTTAACATAATTTTTGTTTTGACCTTATTCATGAAACAAGTCATCTGCCACTACTTCGCTCTGTACCATCCCCCAATACTCATTATGGGCAAGACCATTGGCTGTTATCATCGTGAGATGCAAGGTCTTTTTAGTTTTGGTGGTTTGCAAAAAGCGCTCTACCTTATGAGCCAAACTCTGACTATATTCCTGACTGATGGCATATTGGTCTTGCGAGAACTTAATCTCGCAAATGTTTACCACATTATCTGCTCTCTCAATCAACATGTCGATTTGTGCACCTTGCCCATAAACAGGATCTGATTTTGCTGACCAAGAAGAGACACTCGTCAGAACACCACTAATACCCAACTTGTGCTTGATTTGACTTACATGTTGCATACAAACCCGCTCAAATGCCAAGCCTACCCATGAATATCTAACTGGCGACAAATAGCTATGCGACCAGAAATGCTCATCGTCACCCTTATTGTCTTTCATAAACTTGAAGTAGAACAAGGTGAAATTGTCTATCAGCTGGTAAATGGCATCATTTCGCTTCTTTCCAAAAGCATTGTACTTGCGGATGAATCCACACTCCTCCAAATCATCAAGAATTCGGGTTGCATAAGCACCACTTGGCATTGATATTTTTTCTAGCAATTTCGTACGAGGTAATCCCACCTTGATGATTCCTAAGGTATCAATGACTCTCAAGTATGGTTCTGGATTATTAAACAGCGAATCATACAATTCATTAAACTCGTTGTGTAATTGACCTGTTCTAGAGAACAACAAACTATCGATATTTTGAGCTACGCTCTTGCCTTTGTCCAATAACGACCAATAGAAAGCCACACCTCCCAATACCATATAATATTCCAACAATTCATAACGAGTTGCTCGTATGCCCATATTTTTGGCATAAAGTTCGCATTCATGCAAGGTAAAAGGCTGCAATGAGATGCGGAGATTTACTCGATTGTGCAAACCACCATGATTCTTCAACACCTTGTTAATAATCCAAGATGTTGCAGAACCACAAACTATCAAAAGAATGTCTTTTCTGGCAGAAGCGAAACTGTTCCAAAAGTATTCCAAAGCAGTGATGAAATTAGAACGAGGCGTGTCCATCCAAGGTATTTCATCAATGAAAACGACCTTCTTCTCGGCTTCAGATTGCTCAATCAATTGCTCCAACATAGAAAAGGCTTCTATCCAGTCTTTGGGTAAACGAGCCTTTGGCATACCACTTTTCAACAGTGACTCCTTGAAATAGCGCAACTGCAACTTGGTATTTGCCTTTGCAATCCCAGAATGCTGGAAGACGAACTTTCCGTCAAAACACTCCCTTACGAGATAGGTTTTCCCAACTCGTCTTCTACCATATACCGCCACAAATTGTGAGCTATCAGATTCGTAAGCTCGATGTAGCAATTCTTGTTCTTGTTCTCTTCCTATCAGCATAGTAAAATCTCCTTTTTGCGGTGCAAAGATAATAAAAAAGTGCTTATATCAGTCCAAAAGTCCTTTTTTTTTTGACTTTTGGACTGATATAAGCACTTTCTCGATATGCTATGAGACATTTCTGTGGGATGGCTATTGTCTGAATGGCTTGTAATGCCCCTTGTCGGCAAAAGCCAACATCTCCTTGTCACCCCGGCTGTCGCCGAAAGCCTCGATGTCGTATCGGGTTCGGTCGAAGCTGAGGGTGGAGGCTCCCTTGCCGTTCTCTATTGTTTGGGTAAGGGCTTCGCAAATGCGATGCACTTTCTCTTCTCCATAACAATTATTGGTTTGGAACCGACCGGTCACCTTGCCATCGACAACTTCTATCTGGGTGCCCAATACCTCGACGCAGTCTAGATTCTGAAAGGCGAAGAAAGGGCGAACCCAGTTGTCGATGCTGGCGCTTACCACAAATACTCTTTCTCGTTTCCTTTGTGCTTCTTGAATGCGAGCAATGCCTGGGAAACGGAGCAGATACAAGTTCTTCATAGCGAAATTCACACAGAGCTCATCGAAGTCCTCGATGGTCATTCCTCCGAAGAAATGCTTGAAGATGAGTTGCTTTGCCTTCCAATTAGGGAAGAGGTGAAGTTTCATCAAGACCAAGATGGGACTATAAAGCAAGAATCCCAAGAGAAAGCGAGTCTTTCCCTTGGCAAACTTGATCATTTCGAGGAGCGTGTCCTTGGTGGTCAGCGTTCCATCAAAATCAAAACAATATATTTTTTCCTTTTTCATTTTCCCTCCTATAATATATAAATAATGAATAGGAAGGCAACAAGCCATCCCAAGACGATGAACTGGGTGATGCGGTCACGGAGCAATATCTTGGTTGGGTCACCGCTCTGTTGGTCAACTACTGCTATCTGGATGTATCTCAAGAGTCCCACCAACACGAAGACGGTGGTGAGGTAGAGGTAGTCGGTATGGAAATGTTCGCAGACTTCTGGGCTCACGGTGTACATGATGTAGCAAACCAAGGTGACGGAGGCGGTGATGGTGATGGCTTGGTTGATGAAGGTGAGGTTGTATCGGCTCGTATTCTTGCGAGGTGCCTCGCCTGTCTTCTCCATTCTCACCACGTCGTCACGTCGTTTGGCAAAACTCATGAAGAGGGTGATGAGGAAGGTCATCAGCACGATCCACTTGCTCAATACGACTCCCGTGGCTACACCGCCTGCCAGTAATCGGAGCACAAAACCGAATGCCACGATGCACACGTCGATGATGGCATACTGCTTGAACTTGGTACAGTAACCTAGGTTGAGTACCCAATAGAAGAGGATGACTCCCACCGCCTCCCAGGTCTTTAGCAAACTGCCGATGCCTACGGAGAGCGTAAACATCAGAAACATCAGTATATAAGCCAACCTGATGGAGATGGCTCCCGATGCTATCGGACGATGGCACTTCACTGGATGGCGGCGGTCGGCGTCCACGTCATAAATGTCGTTGAAGCAATAGATGCTAGACGCTGCGAAACTATAGGCGAAGAAAATAATCAGTCCAGCCAACAATGCTTCTGTGTTGAACAATTCGCCACCGAAGAAGAGTGGAACAAAGACGAATCCATTCTTGATCCATTGTTTCGGACGAATCAAGCGCATCAAGGCAGAGAAGCCTCTTGCATCCTTTTCTATATTATCTATTTCTTTCATGTATTTATACCTTTAATAACTTTGCTAGCTTTTGGGAAATCCAACCGACAAGTTTTGCCAATACCCAAGCGGCAGGTAGGGTGATGGCGACACAGGTGAGGAAGGTGGGCCAATAAGTCCAATGCCACTTCTCGATGTAATCGAGTACGAAGTGGATGTGGATGAGGTAACACTCCAAGCTCAGTGCGCCGACAAACATGAATGCCTTGTTGACCCATTTCGGCGTGCGGCGGAATACACGGTTGAGTAGGAGGATGGTCGTTACGGTGAGTGGAATGTAGAGCATTCGCTCCAGGAAGAGCGGAAACTGTCCGTGCTTCACTTGTTCCAGGAAGATGCTGGAGAGCAGTGTCATCAGAAACATCAGCCAAATCATCCAGATGCTCGCCCCGTCGAGTGTATCCTTTCTCCTTACCATCTCTCCCATGTTGATGCCGATGAAGAAGATGGGCACTCGGCTCCAAAAGATTTCAAGATGCCCAACGGCTTGATGGATAGGGGTGACATACTCTACGAGGATGCACCACATCACCATCACCACTGGCAGCCAACGGTAGATGGGGTGTCGCTTGATGAGTTCCATATAGCCAGGAGCGAAGAGGTAGAGCATCATCGTAGCTGGGATATACCAGAAGTTGAGCTCGTCATGCAGCCAGAACCCCCAGTTGATGGAAATCTCTCCGAAGAGGTTGACCCAAGCCCAGGTATCTCCACCCTGGAAACGGGGGATGTAGAAGAGGCAGGCGATGATGAGCCAAGCGGGATAGATGCGGAGGTAGCGACGGATGAAAAATCGCTTTGTATCGGGATTCTTCATCCATGAGAACCATAAGCCGATACCGCTGAGGAAGAGGAACATATCCACTCCCACATTGCCCATTCGACGCAAGCCGTAGAAGGCATCCTCTCGTGGCAAACCGACATGGAAGAGGATAATGAAGAGCATCGCTGCTCCCATCAACTCACCACGAAATCGGCTGATATTCGCCAGTTCTATATCTTTTATCTTGTATCTCATAAATAAGAGGAGTTAAAGAAGTTATCGCTTCGCTAAGAAGTTGAAGACATTAGCTTTCGGGGTGTCTTACTTCTAGAGTGCTTTCTTCATTGCTATTTTTTCATTTGTGGATTCGGAATCTTTTTCATCAGTTGAGAAAACAACCAAGCGAGGCAGATGCTAGAGATGATGTAGAGCAGCAAGCCGGCATAGAGGTCGCCCTGACGACTGATAGGGATGAATATCTTCCTGGTGATAGGATGGCAGACGAACAGTGCCGCTGAGATAACACCCATCCATTCCAAGACCTTGTTGATGCCCGAAAGCCAGTTGACTCCCGACAACACCTTGGCGGTCAATACGCTCAGCAGACAGATGAAGAGAGGCACGAAAGTCCAGCCGATCATGCTTCCGCTGAGGCTATAGATGATGGAACAGCAGAAGATGATGCCGAAGAAATTGGTTGCGTTGTGGTGGAAAGTCATGAGTATCTTCTCACCATATCGAGCATAGAGGATGCCCAAGCCGAAAGGAAGCATTCCTCCCATGAAGTTGTAGCGATAGCGGTTCATCGCCTCGCTCTCTGGGTTGTCGAATCCCAACGCCAACTGTATCGCCACACAGATGACCATCAGTCCTACGGTAAATCCCCAATGGCGGCGATAGATGAAGAGGCGATAGACGATATAGAGTTGCAGCATCAAACCAAAGAACCAGAAGGGACCTGGCCAAATGATGTGGTCGGGTTCTGGCAATACATTGTTGAACATGCCGAGCATCGCCACGATGTCGAGGAAGTGGTACTTGTGTGCTCCCGGCGTGATGGCATCGAGCATCGTGAAAGCCACGAATCCCACAATCATCATCTTGAAGAGCTTCAGATAATGATAACGGATGAACTGCAAAGGCTCTCGCCAGTTGAAGGACTTTTTGCCATTGATACCAACAAACTGTGTGGCATTCTCTAAATGCGGCTTCGCCTCATACTTCAGTACCAATCCGTAGGCACTGAGGAAGAGGAAGACGGGCACACCGTAATGTCCGAAGAAGGAGAGGAGATGGAATGGCAAACTGAGGTCGGGGTTGACCAATACCTGATTGAACCAATCCACGTTATGCTGGAAGTATTGATACTCGTTCTCCTTGACGATAGGACCTAGCCAATGGCAATAGTTGTGGAGGAATATGCCGATGATGGCAAGGCCTCGCAACACATTGCATTCCGAACGACTTAAAGTTGGTGTACTCATATCTTATTTCTCCTATTCTTGTTTAAATTCTTCGATTCTTGCTTGATAATTCTTTGTTTGGTGCAAAATTACATATTTTTTCTTAGTTTGACAACAAACTTGGGTAAAAACGTTTCCCATAGATAATAAAATGTTAAATTGCAGCGAAAAGTAGTATTATAGGTAATATCATTAGAAATAGTCCTATAATACTATATATAAATGTGCGGAAGAATCCCATTCTCTTGAACTTGTCAAAGTATTTGAGGTACCTGTTCTTGTAAAACAATATAAAACAGATAATGGAAACTTGTATGATAGTTATACAAGTAATAGTTAGCATATAGTCATATTTTGAAGACAAATATTTTTGTATTTCCCCTAGCCCCATTTGTGGCATATAAATATAGGTGTCAATGCTGTATAAACCAACAAAAAATATCAAAGATATTTTTGCATAATTATCAATAAGAAGTTCTGTCATATCATTTCCGTATTTAGTGCCACCATTTATTGTAAAAGGAGAATTGTGATGACAGAAATGCCCAATTCGACTCATCGGCACATAAAGCATGTAGTAAACGAAAAATAGTATATCCATGTTGTTTAATAATTTGAAAAACTTCGATATATGAGAGTGTTATTATTAATATTATTTATGTAGGTAGCAAAGCGGTATGCTTCATAAGCATCATAAATAAATCCTGAAGCAATTCCTCCTATATAACTACAAAGTTCAGTGCCAGCTGTAGCTCCTGCTGCAATTCCTATAATAACACCAGGTCCCGTTTCAACAGTTAAAGCTCCAAGTGCCAAGCTAATCCAAAAACCTCCGAGCGCTCCGAATGTTTTAGAACCAATTTGAACCCATTTGTCTCTAGAATTTATGGATTTATCTAGAAAGGTGTTTGCTGTAAAAAATAAGGCGTCTGTGAAAGAATATGCTGCATCAATCGCTGAAGCATGTGCCAGTATGCTACCTGCTGTATTTAAAGAATTTATTGTAGCTGTGCCTCCAGGAACAGGTGTGTGGTCACTGAACCATGCCATTTTCATATTGTAAGTTTCTTTGTCCAAAGTATTGTCAATATGCCTGTCGGTCCAATCGCTTGCTACACCTAATAGAGAACTAGCATAATCGGAGAATGGTGCGTTAGAAAAATCTGTAAGGATATTGTTGTAAATTTCTTTCATATTTGTAACTGCATTGTCATATGCTTTCCCAGCATTACTTCCAGCTTTGTAGGCACCATAATTATAAGATCCACCAGCGATAGTAGTGTATCCACCATCCAAAACTCTTTCTCCATGGTCATTTGTCGAAAAATTGATGCCAGCAGCTACAAATGGTGTGGCAAATGCAAAATTGAAACTGATATAACCTGCACCTATACCATACCCTGCAGCTGCGCCAAGTCCGCCGCCAATCACCATTCCTATGTATGTGTTAGCAGAACTCCAGTTCCATTTGCCTGGGTTGAAGTTGTGGTTGGCTAAAGAACCACCAATGTATGCGCCGATAATACCTCCAAAAAATGCTAATATAGGGAACTTGCCATTCTTGTCAACGTATTTTAGAGGATTGTTGAGAGCGTAGGCGTAGCAGTTATAGTTTTGAGGATTAGTAGGGTCAGCTAATATAGGGTCTGGGCTTAAAAATCTACCTAAAATAGGATTATACAATCGTCCATTCATATTAATTAGCTGATATTCCGTGAGATGTTCATGACCAGTATATCCTCTGTCAAGGAAAAGTTCAGGTTCTTCACCTATTGCATAGTATTCTCCTGTTTCAGGATTAAGCTGTCTGCCCCAAGGGTCAAAACTTAACTCTTGTATAAGATTATTATTTTCATCATAAATAGCTTTTATACTACTTTGATAATCACGTGTAATATTGTATAATTGTTCGCCATCCGTATTCCTTACCATTACAACAGGTGCGTCATAAGCGTTGCCTAATAGATAGAGTCTTTCGATGATTCCATCTGAAGTTTCTATAAGTTCGTATTTATTGCCAAAATAATATTTCTTTTTTCTGGAAATACCCATACTATCTGATATTTCCATAAGATTTCTTTGTCCATCTTCATCATAAGTAAAAATAACAGTATTGTTATTGTCTTCTATAGAAGTTGGCTGTAAGGTTGAATTGTATGTGATTTTTTGACTTGTTAGAGGAAATAAATCTTGATCGGTTGTTATATCCTTTAACTCGTATGGGCGGCTATTGTTGTAAGAATAAGTTCCAACTTGTTCATTGTTTTTAATGTTACCAATTTCATCATAAGTAATTTTGTGACCATTGATACTAATAAGCCTATCCATATCATCATAATCAAATATTTCGTTTAGGTTGTGGTGGTTATTGCGAGACAACAAGTTGCCTGTTGTTGGGGCAAAGACATAGCCCTCTTTCCATAAGAGTTGTTTGTCTTTATATACTCCTATGGAAGAAAGATTGTCGTTGTCATCAAAACTGTATTTAGTATCATATCCTAAAGACGAATATTGGGTAGCTTTTCCTTGGTCGTCTTCTGAAATTAATTGCCAAATTATTTTATCTCCATTTAGATTTACTTCTGTTAATATACCTTTGTTGTAAATATAATTTTCGGTGGCATTCAAACCATTGTTAGATTGGTAGTTGCATGAGCTAATACGTCCATCCTTATAGGTGAATGTTTGTGTTAGCTGCTTGTTGTTGTTTGTTTCTTTAATAGAACTTAGTCTATGCTGTGTATCATAATCTAAAACTTTGGAAAGTTTACCATCTTTACTAGTCACTGACGTTAACTCTCCAAAAGAGTTATATGTATAGCAAAAGCATAGTTTGTCTTCAATGTTTTTGGTTGCAATACGACCGAGTTCGTCATAGGTATATGATATATTTTTTTCTCCATCGCTTTCTTCTGCAACATATCCTTCTGCATTGTAGCTTTTTCGCTTGCAACCAGCATGAGGGTCTTCTTTGGATATAAGTCTGCCAAATGAGTCATATTTATACGTTAAAGTTACATCACCAGATTTTTCTGCGATAATATGACCACCACCATCATATTGATAAGAAATATCTCCTTTATTTGAATTAACAGACAATAAATCATTAAATACATTATAAGAGTTTGTGGTAGTTTGACCATTTTTTGTGCAGGAGACTTCTAGTCCATTATATGAATACGATGTGACGTTCCCATTATAATCTTTAATAGTGGTAGGTCTGCCATATATGTCATATTCATAACAGATACTATTTGAACGTTTATTAAATTTAAAAGGATGCGATATGGATACAACCTGCCCCTTTTCATTATATTCTTTATCCACAAATAGATAGTTTCCATCAAAATGGCAAGAGCCTTCTCGTGTAACTTGCCCTAAATCATTATAGAATTTAATGGAACTAGGCTTTCCTGTCTCATGTTTCTCTACTTTATAGATAGAACCAGCTTCTCCTTCTGACCAAGATGTTTGATGGGTTATTTTTGTCCCATCATTTCTTGTTGTAGAAAGAAGTGTGTTCCATCCATCATATTCAAGTGTTGTTGTACCTTTATAGTCTTCTGAACTTTTCATTCTGTCCAAGTTGTCATACTTGAAACTTTGGCTGAGTCCGTCGGGTCCTATTTTCTTACAAATAAGTCCATCCTCATTATAAAAATAAGTGGTTGTATGAGGAATTGAAGAATTGAAGCTCTTAATATTAATTTTTGCTTTTTGACCATCGGAATTATATTCATATTCTTCTGTACTAGCAAGATTATTGTTTATATAGCTCTTTTTTTCTTTTACAAGATTGTTGCTGTAAATATAACTATCAATAGTTTCTTCTTTATTATTACCTCTGACAATAGTATGTTTTTCTTTTAGTGGTTGCCCTAAAATATATTTACCATTTTCATGGATGTTGGTATATTCATATTGATCAGTTGTGGCATATTCACTATTGTAGCTAATTTTCTTGTTAACAATATTGAGGTAAGAATCATATTGTAGTTCTTCTGTTTTGGTAACATTGTCTGCTTTATTAACGGTAATGATTTTATTCAAAACACTTCTGTCAATTTTATTTGCTTTTATATTTGTGTTATATTCATAAGTAATATTTTGAGTTGTGTTGTCTGTTTCTAAGATGTCACCATTGTGGAAAACATCATATTTCGTTCTAGTGGATTCTCCAATGATATTGTCGTACGTATATATATATTCATAGCCTTTGAATCCTAATCCTTGTTTATGTATGACAGCATTGTTGTATTGGTAATGTGTGTCTGTTAAAGTTTTTTTTACGCTTTTTTCCTTATAGTTTGAGACCATAAGTAGTGCACCCTTGTAATTTATATATGGAAATTGTGCATTGTTTCCTGCAATGTACTCTGATTGATATAGGTTTTGGTATGTAAATAGTTTGGCAACACCAAAACTATTGGTGTAGCCTACTAGAAGTTTATCATTAAAGTCGTTACCTTGGAATTGATATTTTTTGAGAGCACCTTTGTTATTGATTGTCATCAAACTTGAAGTCCAAGTTCTACCAGAGATATTCGATGGCGTAACTATAGAGTTTTCCTCTATAGTAGAATTTAGGCATTCGCCAGAGTAGCACGCATTACCAGTTAAGTATGCTCTAATGTATTTTAATCCATTTTTATACTCTACTAAGTCACTTTTTCCATCAAAATTTATATCCTGGAAAAAATAGTTTTTGTTAGAACTGTATGGATACGGATAAGTAATTGTTTGTTTAGCAAACTTTCCATTACCCATAGATAAATATGTATCCCACTTTAGAGCATCTTCTTCTGGTGTAATAACAAAATCAGGAAGATTGTCGCTGTTAAGTTGGGCTATGTATATATTGTGATTACATGTATGTACCTTTTTTAGAGATGAATCAAAGTAAATCTTCCTACACTTGGTAAATGTTGTAATATCGCTTTCGAAAGCGTATGTGCTAGTACCATCTTCTGAAATGTGTACAATTTCACTTTTCCCATCGCCATCTATATCTAATATGAATAGTTTGTCTGAGTTACGTGCAGCATCATTTGCGCTAATTAACTCTTTCCCATTGCTGGTATTATATTTGCAAAATTGAACGTTGTATGCAAAAGGAGCCTCTTTTTGGAAGAGAACTCTGTTGGTGGTGATGTCTATTAGATACAAATAAGTTGGATTGCCAGAATTCAACAAATTGGATGGTGTTATAGCTAGAATCTCATTAATGCCGTCTCCATTGAAGTCACCAACATAAAAGTTCTTAGGAAATATAGAACAATGGTTTTTTGCATCTTTGAATTGTTTGTTGAAGGAATATTTAAAATGATATTTTGAAATTACACCTCCATATGTGGAAGGAATATATGCTGTAATTTCTGTTTGATCATTTCCTCCTTCTAAATATTCATTAAATTTGAGAATCTCATCTTCTGGTGTTTTGTCTATGTTTGCACAAATAATGCCATGAAACCCAGTGCCTGTAGTAAGTTTACCACAGGTGAAAGATATATTGTCTTCCAATCCTTCTGCAACAACAATTTCTTGTGTTTCTGAATATTGGTTTGCAAAGTAATTTTCGCTATGTCTGAATGCGGTTTTATGTCTATAAAATTCTATGTTTGATAAATAATTTGGGTAAAGTACAATGCCTTCATTAGCGATTCCATATCGAAATTTTCCTTTTTGAGCAATGATGTTAATTGGATCTTCATAAGGAAAATAAGTTGTAAGTTGTCCATCTAACATTTTGAAATTGCGTATATTTGTGCCATTGCCATATTTAAATTCCAATGGAGGCAATGCTTGTCCTTTTTCATTATGGCATTCTATGGACGATACAAAGTTTTCTCCTTTATTACTTGTATAGTTAATGGAATATTTTTTCCAAAGATTTGAGTTTATGCTGATTTCAATGCTTGCTAACAAATAAGAATATAAAAATTTAGTGCCATGTTTGAAAATAATATCTGAAATGTTTTCAGTTTTGTTGTAATTAAATCCGATATGGTATCTATCTTTTGCATAGTATATATCTGTGAGCAACAACCCTTGAAGTGTATTTTTGTAAAAATAATGTATGTATTGGCCTCTAGGGTCAAGCACTTCTGAAAGATAATAAGTTGAATTTGAATTAACTCTGAAATAGCCAATATTTCCATTTGGATATTTTACTTCAAAGTAGGAAATTCTATTGTTGCTTAAGGCGGCAGTAACGAGAATTCGCCCTTTTGCAGTTTCAAAATTGATAGCTTTGGAAGAGGCCGAAAGTTTTATAAGTCTTACTCCGTCCAATGCAAATGCAGCAGTAGTGTCATTTGCCATATTGGCAGATTCTACAACTCCATCAAAATATAAATTTTTATTAGTCTTTGTAATACATGATGTACCAGATAAATTCCATCCCCATCCCAAATCTCCAATCATGTTCATGCTGTTATAAGATAAGTTGAGTTTTGGTTGAAAAGAATAAGGATTTTCGGGTAAGTCGATAGTTATGTTTACTGAAGAGCTACCATTGGGATTGATAACGCTTGTTTCACCGATGGCTCCAACATCATATTTTTTATAATTGCTATTAGCTAAAATAGCATCAGTAGAAGATGCTGATATTTTTTTTGCTCCAGCAGAAAAAAAACTAGGAGTATTTGTTTTTACTTTTTTATTTGTAACAGTGTCGTCAATTAATTTTATGATAGGGCGTTGATATTTAGGCAAAAGATTTTCGGAAAAGTCTTTTGCTAATGTATCTGTTTGGGAAGTTTTTGCTTGAGCTATGGCTGATAGCATTAAAAGCAATATACAAATAATGTATGTTTTGGGAGAATTCATGATGGATATTGGTTATATAACAGTGATTTTATATGAATAAGTATAATTATTGTAATAGAACGAAATTACATATATGCCTTTTAAGGTTGCATTCCGTAAATCTATTAAACACCCAGATGCATATCTTTCTGGCTGTGGACAAATTTTGCCATTTGGATCATAGACAAAAATCCATTGAAACTTAGGTGCGTCAATATCTATAAATTGAAGAAATTTTACATTTTTAGCAACGCCCCGAAGAACAAAATGTTTTTGCAATTCTTCTGTCGTCATTTTTTCATCGGATTCTGTCTTTTCTCCTATATTTCTGATAATTCTATTTCCATGAGTGTCATATGAAAAAGTATAAGTATTTTGTCCAAAAGAATATTGGAAACAAACTATTAGTAAACTTAAAATGCTAGTTCTCATAAATTTATATTTAATGATTTACTTTTATGTTCTTTTTATGTCCCATGGCAGCTTCTGCATCCTTCAGCCTTTTCTGCTTCTCCATTTCCGCATCCCTCAACTTGTCATAGTCGGCGCTGTTTTTCAGGATGCGAGGACGCATTTCGTCATAATCGGGGCTGAGGATGTTGTACTTGGCATTGTAGGTAGGCGTCTCGATGCCAGCCAAATATAGCAAGAGGTGAGGAAGGGCATCGGTCATATATCGCTTGTTTCTTGCCTTTCGGATTTGGCGATAGATGTCACGGTGCGTGCTGATATACTTCTGTGAACAGTAGATCCAGAAAGGAATCTCAAACTCATAGTGAGCCAATGGCCAGTCGATGGCGGAGGAGTGATTGCGGCAGATGAAGCCACGGTTGTCCTCATAACATTCCTCGCCATGGTCTGGCATATAGATGACGATGGCGTTCTTCTTGGAATATCGCTTCACGATTTGTGCCACGATGGAGTCGTTGTACAAGGTGGCATTGTCATAATAACTAAGCATCTGACGCTGCTTGACGTTCAACTCTGGTCGCTTGTCCTCATAACTGCTTGCCCAGAAACGAGCCTGCTCCTTGCGGTAACGATTCTTGTAGCTCACATGCTGACCCATCAAGTGGAAGATGGTGAGATTATACTTGCTGCTGTCTTCCGCAGCCTTCAACTTGTTGTCGTAGTCATCGAGCAAACCGTCATCGAGGGCATGAAGCTCGGTGTTGCGGCTATCAAACTGCAACTTGCTCAACTGTGGATTGTTCAGGAAGAAACCGCCACTGAAGTCATAGACGGCTTCCTTGGCTTGTGGCAAAAACTCGTTGGTGATGAAGGTGACATGATAGCCTGCCTTGCGGAACAACTCTGGGAAGAGTGGATAGTCGCACCACTCTCCCTTCTCGCCAACCACATGGGTAGAGAAGATGTTCTTGAAAACAAAACTCGTCAGGTTCCAACAGGTCACGACATCCGTAAACTTGGTCAGTTTACGGGTTCTCTCCAAAGCCTTTTGACGTGGGGTCGTCTTCATGAAATAACCATATTGCTGGGAGTGGTGTCTGCCATAGCTCTCGCCGATGATGAGTACGATCTGTGGAGAGCGATAGGTGCAGGTATCCACCTTGATCTCGTTGGCGGCATGGATGAGTTGGGAAATCTGGTGAGAAGCCAACTTGTTGGAGTAGATGCTGAAGTTGAGACGATAGAATGGGAGGTAGAGATTGCCACAATCCTTCTTGGTCAAGGCGTGTTCTACCTCACCGATGGTCTTGCAAGACATCAATTTGTGGATGGCGACCTTGTTCTGCCAAGATACGCAAGCACTCCAGATGTATAAGACGATGCATAGCGCTCCCAAGGATGCTGGAACCACCTTGGACAGGTTCTCCTTGTGGGTGGACAACCAACGATAGAGCGGACGACAGAAGGAGGTGAGCAAGACGCTGACTTTCCACATGAAATGGCGGAAACGACGGAAGGCTGTGAGTATCTGCACAAGGATGAGCAGAAGTACCCAACCCACACTGCTGAAGATGACATCTGCAGAGAGGCAGGCTGCGATGAAGTTGCTCGCCTCGCTGCTGTTGGTTTCTCCTACAAGCATCAGCATAGAAGGGTTGAGCGTCGCACCAAAGTTGACGAAACAATAGACATCGGCAATGGCGGTGGCATACAAGATGAAGTACAGAACTCCCCTTACCCAAAAACGTATCTTCTTGGGAATAAAGGCGAGGACGATACATACTGTGTATATGTCGAAGAATAGCTCCAGATACAAGTTGTCGTACAGCTCTTGGTTCTTGGCAAGGGTGACAACTGCACAGAGTATTCCAAGAATATACATGAATGCAAAGAAGTTGGCATTTCTTCGAATCGGTTCAACTGCCAAGTTCACAAACTTCTTGATGTATTTCTTCCAATCCATTTCTTGATGTTTTACTGTTTTGATATGTTATGCTTGATACCTTATTATATATAGTCCGACTATCTGATGAGGGAGGAATAGTTCTGGATGGCTAGTTGCTCGATGCTCTCTGGCACCATGCCGTGGATGCTCTCTCCCTTGGCGATGTGATGGCGAATCTCCGTGCTGCTGATATTGAGCAGAGGTGTCTCGACGATGGTGACTCCCTCTGGCACTTCTCCGATGTCGGAACCTTTTCGGGGATAGACCACGATGGGATAATGGGCGAGGATGTCGTCATGGTGATACCATTTGTCGAAAGCTGCCCAGTTGTCGCCACCTATTAATAATGTGAAGCGGATGTCGGAAAAGTCCTGACTGATGGCTTGGAGTGTATGCCAAGTATAGGATGGCTTGGGCAGATGAAACTCATAGTCGCAAGCTTGCAACTGTGGTTCGCCTTCCAAAGCCTTCTTCACCATCTCTAGGCGCAACTGGTCGTCGAGTAAGTCGGTGGCTGCTTTCTTGAATGGGTTCATAGGAGATACCATGAACCAAACCTCGTCTAGTCCTGCCTTTTCGCAGAGACTCTTGGCGAGGGCGATATGTCCTGTATGGATGGGATTGAAACTACCACCGAATATTCCGACCGACTTCATATTAAATCATAAATTATAAATAATAATGTATAATTAGGCTTGCGCCTTGATTGCTATTGAATTCTTCACTCTTTACTCTTCGCTCTTTACTTTTCGCTTAAGAACTGGCGAACAAGTTCGTAAACCTCTTGTTCTGCCTTCTCCAAATCGTCATTGACTACGACGTGGTCGAACTGAGGGGCGAAGGTCAACTCGTAGCTAGCCTTGGCAAGGCGTTGCTCGATGACCTCTGGTGCATCTGTGCCACGACCATTGAGGCGACGGCGCAATTCCTCTACCGAAGGAGGTTGTACGAAGATACTGAGGGCACGTTCTCCATAGAACTTCTTGATGTTGACACCACCCTTGACATCGACATCGAACATCACAGACTCACCAGCGTTCAACTGGTTCTCTACCTGTGACTTCAAGGTACCATAGAATCTATCTTGATATACCTCCTCGTACTCCAAGAACTCGTCAGCCTCAATCTTTGCCTTGAACTCCTCTGGGGTCAGGAAGAAATATTCCACACCATTCTTCTCCGTGCCACGAGGAGCACGAGAAGTGCAGCTGATGGAGAAAGCCAACTTCAGTTCTGGGTGTTCCTTCATCAACCAATTCACGATTGTGCTCTTACCACTGCCGGATGGAGCACTGAAAATCAATAATCCGTTCTTCATTTCTTCACTTTATAGTGCGTTGAGTACTTGTTCCTTGATTTGCTCCAACTCATCCTTCATCTTCACCACGATGTTCTGCATCTCAGCTTGGTTGCTCTTAGAACCAGTGGTGTTGATCTCACGACCCATTTCCTGGGCGATGAAGCCGAGTTTCTTGCCTACACCATGACCTTCCTCGTTCATGGTCTCACGGAAATACTTGAGGTGGTTGGCGAGACGCTGCTTCTCCTCGCTGATATCCAACTTCTCAATGTAGTAGATGAGTTCCTGTTCCAAGCGGTTCTTGTCGTAATCGACATTAGGAATCTGCTGCAAGCCACTCACGATGTTGGCACGAATCTTCTCCACACGAGATTTCTCGTATGGTTCGATGCTCTCCAAGAGAACCTGGATGTTGTCCACCTTCTCCGTGAACTTCTTCTGGAGAGCGGCACCTTCCTGCTTGCGGAAGTCAACGAGATGTCCGATAGCCTCCAAGATGGCAGTCTTGGCAGCATCCCACTCCTCATCGGTGAGTTCCTCGACTTCAGTCTTGGTTGTTACATCTGGAAGACGAAGGAGAGTGGCATACCAATCTGTAGGCTCAGGAATACCTGTCTGAGCCGAAATTTGCTTGATTTGTTGGTAATAATTCTCAACAAGTGCCGCATTGATAGGTGTCGCATCAGCAGCGGCAGTCTTCTCTATCCAGATGGAGAAGTCCACCTTGCCTCTCTCCAAGTGTTTAGCGATGATTTGGCGCATCTCCATCTCCTTTTCACGATAGAGAGGTGCTATACGAGTAGAGAGATCAAGTGACTTGCTATTTAATGACTTTATCTCTACATTAATTTTCTTTTCGTTGTAGGCAACGGTAGCTTTTCCGAAGCCCGTCATTGACTGTATCATATAATCTTTCACGTTAAATTTCTGCAAAAGTACAAAAAAAAGCGAGAAAATGATTAAATTTGCACCTTATTTAAGAATATATTTTTAAATTATGTCTTGTATATTGAATATTGAGACGAGTACCGACGTGTGCTCAGTGGCAGTTAGTGATAATGGACAGGTGGTTTTCAACAAGGAAGATCACAGCGGTCCTAACCATGCAGTTAAGTTAGGTGTTTACGTAGATGAGGCTCTTAGTTTCATAGATGGTCATGGCATTCCTTTGGAGGCTGTGGCAGTCAGTTGTGGTCCTGGTTCCTATACCGGTTTGCGTATTGGCGTGAGCATGGCAAAGGGTATCTGCTATGGCCGTGGCGTGAAACTCATCGCTGTGCCTACACTCGAACTCTTGGCTGTGCCTGTGCTGCTAGGAGAGCATCCTGAGGAGGAAGATGCACTCATCGTTCCTATGCTGGATGCCCGCCGTATGGAAGTTTATGCACAGGTGATGACACGAGCTTTGAAGGAGGTACGACCTATCCAAGCCGACATCGTAGATGCTGATACTTATAAGGAATACTTGGACAAGGGAACTGTCTATTTCTTCGGAAATGGCGCAGCCAAGTGCATGGAGGTCATCAACCATCCGAATGCCCGACTTGTGAAGGACATCGAACCATTGGCTAAGAACATGGCTCCTCTCGCAGAGAAACGTTTTGTGGAAGGAAAGTTTGAGGATGTGGCATATTTCGTGCCATTCTATCTGAAGAACTTCGTTGCCAAGATGCCAAAGAAGTTGATTTAACAGAAGGGAGGGACAGCCTCTTACATATATAATATAATGTACATTCATCAACCATCATAAAGAATGAATATAGAAGGATTAGATTACAATACCCAAAGAGAGAAATTGGTGATGCCAGAGTATGGCAGGGAAATCCAAAACATGGTAAATCATGCTGTTACGTTGGAGGACAAGGGGGAGCGTCAGCGTTGTGCTGAGGCTATCATTGCCATCATGAAACGTATGTTCCCAGAGGGCAATGGCGTGGAGGACCATGAGCGCAAGTTGTGGGATCATCTTGCCATCATGAGCAATTTCCAATTGGATGTGGATTACCCATTCGATGTGTCTCAAGCCGTGCAGATAGCGAAGAAACCTGAGCCAATGGAATATCCTATGAAGAAAATTCCTATCCGTCACTATGGTTCTATGATCTTTGAGCTTTTCGATAAGTTGAAGACGATGGAACCAGGCGATGAGCGTGATGAGTTGGTGAAGTTGACTGCTAATCAGATGCACCGCAACCTCATGCAGTGGAGCCATGGCTCCAGCGACTTGGAGAAGGTGGCTTCCGACTTGGCTCGTTTTACCGACGGCAAGATACAGTTGGATGTCCATAACTTCAAGTTTGATAAGGTCGCAGAGCATGATTTAGCTAAGAGTAACAAGAAAAAGAAATAAGTAGCCTATGGAGTCTTTCATCATAGAGGGCGGTCATCCGCTCAAGGGAACCATCACCCCACAGGGTGCCAAGAACGAGGCGTTGGAGGTCATCTGTACCACCATCCTCACCAAGGAGCCAGTGCGCATCAAGAATGTGCCGGACATCCTCGATGTCAACAACCTCATTAAGTTGCTGAAGGAAATCGGTGTCAAGGTGACCCAGAATAGTCGCAACGACTATACTTTCCAAAGCGATGAGTTGAAGCTTGACTATCTCGATAGCTTGGAGTTTGTCAAGAAGTGCTCTTCGCTTCGTGGCAGTGTGCTCATGATTGGTCCGTTGCTGGGGCGTTGTGGCAAGGCTACGATTGCCAAGCCGGGTGGTGACAAGATTGGTCGCCGTCGTCTGGATACTCACTTCTTGGGATTCAAGTACTTGGGTGCCAAGTTTGTACATGATGATGCTCGCAATGTCTATCAGATAGAGGCAAAGCGACTGAAGGGTTGCTATATGCTCCTGGATGAGGCTTCGGTGACGGGTACTGCCAACATCATCATGGCTTCTGTACTTGCCAAGGGAACGACCACCATCTACAATGCGGCTTGTGAACCTTATATCCAGCAGCTCTGTCACTTACTCAATGCCATGGGTGCTCGCATCAGTGGTATAGCCAGCAATCTTCTCACCATCGTGGGAGTGGATAGCTTGCATGGTGCGGAGCATACCATCCTGCCTGATATGATTGAGGTAGGTTCTTTTATCGGAATGGCTGCGATGTGTGGTGCCGGTGTCCGTATCAAGGATGTGTCGGTGAAGAACTTGGGTATCATCCCTGATGCTTTCCGTCGATTGGGCGTGAAAATCAAGATTGATGGTGACGACCTCTTCATACCACAGCAGAAGCACTATGTCATCGACTCTTTCATCGATGGCACCATCATGACCTTGTCGGATGCCCCTTGGCCAGGATTGACTCCAGACCTCTTGTCTGTGCTGCTCGTCGTGGCGACACAGGCTCGTGGTAGTGTACTCTTCCATCAGAAAATGTTTGAGAGCCGTCTTTTCTTCGTGGATAAGCTTATCGACATGGGAGCGCAGATTATCCTTTGCGACCCTCACCGTGCGGTCGTTGTCGGTCATGACCATAAACTCACCTTGCGTGCTGGCAGAATGACGAGTCCTGATATTCGTGCAGGTATCGCCTTGTTGATTGCGGCGATGAGTGCCAATGGTACTAGCCGTATCGCCAATATCGCTCAGATAGACCGTGGTTATCAGGACATCGAACAGCGTCTCAATGACTTGGGAGCCAAGATAACTCGTGTGGAGGACTAAGGAAGTGAAGAATGAAGAGTGAAGAATTATGATAAGACGTGACGACGTATATAAAATAGGTAAGTTGGGCAAGCCGCATGGTGTGAAGGGAGAGATTTCCTTTGCCATTACTGATGATGTCTTCGACCGAGTGGATGCCGAGTACTTGGTGCTCGACATTGATGGCATTCTCGTACCTTTCTATATGGAGGAGTATCGTTTCAAAAACGATGATACGGTGTTGGTGAAGTTTGAGGACATTGATACCCAAGAGCAGGCTCGCAACTATACGGGCTGTGAGGTCTTCTTCCCTCGTCATCTGTCGGATAGCGATGGGGAGCACATGACTTGGGCTGAGATTATCGGATTCCATCTCGTCGATGTGCCAACAGGAAAGTCGGTCGGTACCATCGACCATGTGGATGACTCTACCATCAACCTTCTCTTTGAGGTGACTACCCCGGATGGTAAGGAAGTTTTGATTCCAGCCAGTGATGACTTGATAGAGGAGGTCAATGCAGAGAAAAAAGAGATTAGGATGGCAATCCCTGAAGGATTGCTACAGTTGGCTGATTAACCCTTATATATATAATAAGGTGTAAGGCATCTATCGAAAGGTGCTTTACCCATGAAAAGAGAAAATGATGAAGAAACAACAGATATGTATTCTCGGTTCTACCGGAAGCATCGGCACCCAGGCTTTGGATGTCATCGAGCAGCATAGCGACCTCTATGAGGTATATTGCTTGACAGCCAACAACCGTGTGATGGAATTGGCAGAGCAAGCTCACAGATTCCATCCTGCCGCAGTGGTGATTGCCAATGAGGCACATTACGAAAAGTTGAAGGACTTGCTGAGCGATGAACCTGATATTAAGGTATATGCAGGTGCCCAGGCACTTTGCGACATCGTGGAGGCTGACCCTATCGACATGGTGCTTGCCTCCATGGTGGGCTTCTCGGGTTTGGAACCAACCATCCACGCCATCAAGGCTCGCAAGAAGATATGTCTTGCCAACAAGGAAACCTTGGTAGTGGCAGGTGAACTGATTTGTGGATTGGCACAGCAGTATCATGCCCCTATCCTCCCGGTGGATAGTGAGCATAGTGCCATCTTCCAGAGTTTGGTAGGCGAGGATGACAACGAGATAGACAAGATTCTCTTGACTTGTTCGGGCGGTCCTTTCCGCAACTATACCCATGAGCAGTTGGAGAAGGTGACGGCGGCTGATGCCCTCAAACATCCAACTTGGGATATGGGAGCCAAGATTACCATCGACTCGGCATCCTTGATGAACAAGGGTTTCGAGGTGACGGAGGCGAAGTGGCTCTTCGGCGTACCTGCCGATAAGATTCAGGTGCTGATTCATCCTCAGAGTGTGGTACATAGTGCCGTGCAGTTTGTGGATGGAGCAGTGAAGGCACAGTTGGGCGTGCCAGATATGCGCCTTCCTATCCAGTATGCCTTCTCCTTCCCAAATCGTCTTCCTTTGAGAGGTGACCGACTCGATTTGTTTAAGACACAGGACTTGCAGTTCTTCGAACCAGACTATACCAAGTTCAAATGCTTGCAGTTGGCTTTCGATGCCATCCACATGGGCGGTAATATGTCGTGCATTCTTAATGCTGCCAATGAGGTGGTCAATGCCGGATTCCGTCGAGGTGAGTGTGGCTTCCTTCAGATGGCAGACATCATTGAACAAGTGATGCAGAAGGCTACCTTCGACAAGAGTCCAGATCTCGATGTCTATCTGAGAACGGATGCTGAGGCTCGTCGCATCGCTACAGAGTTAATGAATAAATAATAAATGATAAATAATAAATGGAAGTATTTTTGATCAAAGCGTTGCAGTTGATACTGTCGCTTTCCTTACTTGTCTTGCTCCATGAGGGCGGACACTTCTTCTTCTCCAAGCTCTTCGGTGTAAGAGTGGAGAAGTTCTATCTCTTTTTCGACCCTTGGTTCCATCTCTTTGAGTTCAAGCCAAAGCATTCTGATACGACTTATGGTATCGGATGGTTGCCATTGGGTGGATATTGCAAAATCTCTGGTATGATAGACGAGAGTTTCGATACCGAGCAGATGAAGCAACCGGAACAACCTTATGAGTTCCGTAGCAAACCTGCTTGGCAGCGTCTCTTGATTATGATAGGTGGTGTATTGGTCAACTTCGTCTTGGCTCTTTTCATCTACTCCATGATCTTGTTCCATTGGGGTGATGAGTATGTAGCTACCAAGGATATGACCTACGGTATGAAGTTTAATACCGAGGCGAAGAAGTTGGGCTTCCAAGACCACGACATCTTGTTGGGCACGGAGAAGGGCGAGTTCAAGACTTATGATGGTGACTTGTTCCGTGACCTTTCCACAGCTACTCGTGTTGACCTCCTTCGTGGTGGCAAGAAGATGAGCTTGAATCTCTCAGGCGAGTTGAACATGCTTGACATGATCAAGGAAAGCCCTCGTTTCGTGGAGCTTTATGTGCCATTGCAGATAGACAGTGTGATGAAGGATTCTCCTGCTGCCAAGATTGGCTTGGAGAAGGGAGATGAGATACTTGCAGTCAATGGTAAGAAGGTGGGCTCTTATAATGAGTTGACCGAGGAGTTGGGGCGTATAGACGATATGCTATCTGTAGCTCAGACACCAAAGGATAGCTTGAAGGCGTTGACGGGTAGTCTAACCTTGCTTCGTGGCGAGGGTGCAATGCGTGATACCGTACAGCTGGCAGTTCAGTTTGAGTCAACTCCTGAGGGTGTGAAGCTTGGTTTCTACAATCACCCTGTGATGATGGACTACAAGGCGACCCATATCAGCTATGGTTTCTTCGAGAGTTTCCCTGCTGGTATCAAATATGGTTGGAATGTCTTGGCAGGTTATGTAGGCGATATGAAGTATGTGTTCTCCAAGGAGGGAGCCAAGAGTTTGGGCGGTTTTGGAGCCTTGGGTAGCTTGTTCCCATCAATGTGGGATTGGCATGCCTTCTGGATGATGACCGCATTCTTGAGTATCATCTTGGCATTCATGAACATCCTTCCTATCCCAGCCTTGGATGGAGGTCATGTCTTCTTCTTGCTTTATGAGATTATCACAGGTCGCAAGCCTGGTGATAAGTTTATGGAGCGTGCCGAGTATGTAGGTTTCGCCATCTTGCTCTTGCTTTTGGTGGTAGCCAATCTGAATGATGTCTTGAGATTGTTCGGCATCTTGTAAAAATAGAATAATACTTGTGTTCGGCAATTATGATAGCCGAACACAAATAAAAAGCAAAGCCTCGATGCTTCACAGCATCGGGGCTTTTATGTTAGTTTCATTTTTTTTCTTGTATAGAAGAGGAGCGAGGGGGTGTCGGGAGATAAAAGCGATGCACTAGGGAAACAAATGCGAAGTGCTATGGGAATAAACCTGCAGAGCCCTACAGCATACTATAAATCCTAACTTAGATTTGGTGAAATCCAACTTGAATTTTATTAAATATAAGTTAGATTCCATGGAATCTAGCTTAGAAACTATATTATGCTATAGGCTTCGTGAAACTTATGCCCTAGGGTGATGAAGGTTATGTCCTAAGATGAAGAAGTTTGCTTGCTATAGCAAGGAGATGCTTGGTATAGCAAGCTAGCTAATATGCCAAGCAGCATGAGATATAGTACGGCAAGCGAAATAAAAAGCGAGGCCTCCGTGAGAAGACCTCGCTTTAGTTTATGTGGGAAAATATATTTTCTAAACACTCTTCTCATTGAGAAGAAACTGCTTTATGAGTAGCGGATGATTTGACCTGGAGTCAACTTCTTGTCTTTCTTGTAACCATTGAGGCGGCAAATCTGGTCAACGCTTACACCACGCTTCTCGGCGATGCTGTTGAGGGTCTCACCATACTTAACCTTGTGGTAGAGTTTCTCGCCACCAGCATTGGCATTGTATCTGCCAACCTCGCCACCATTAACTTCCTCGCGAGTATATCTACCATTTCCAATCTTGCCACGAGCAGCATTGGCATCGGCTGATTCACGCTCGTAAGTGTCACGGTTGAAATCATAGTAGTCGCCAGTAACATCCTGGTTGCGGAAATCGAAGAGGAGGGCTGGGTTCAAGGCTACGCCGCAGAGACGAGTCTCGAAGTGGAGGTGAGAACCTGTGCTTCGACCTGTATTACCACCCAAGCCGATCACATCTCCAGCTCTTACTTCCTCGTTTTCTTCCACGAGTTGCTTAGACAAGTGACCATAGATGGTCTCCAATCCATTGTTGTGACGGATAACGATGTACTTGCCGTAGCCACCACCATCATATCTTACGATGCGAACTTTACCAGAGAAGGCTGCGCGGATTGTGTCGCCAACATAAACCTTGATGTCCATGCCTTTATGTTTGCGGCCAAAGCTAGCACGGTAACCGAAGTTACTGGTGACAACGCGACTAGGAGTTGGCATACAGAAGTGACGGAGATTGATGCGGAAGTGATCGGGGAGGGTAGTCGCCTTGTGGGCGTACTTGTTGGAGAAGTCCTGGTAAAGCTCCGCTGCTGGATTCTCTTTGTCCTCCATCATACGATAGTGAGATACCGCAAGTGTATCGAGTGACTTCATTCGATGGTCAACTGGTGCCTGGCGAGCCAAGAGGTCTTGTCCAAACACAGGCACGGCTGTGAACGCCAACAATGCCACTGCGGTAATCTTCTTTATTTTCTTTGTAAAACTCATACTTTTTAATTAATAATCCTGTTAGGTTCGTCATTTGCTGACACGGAACAAATAAATGGCGTTCCGTTTCCAAAAAACGCTAAAGCAAGTGCCTTAATATGCGGTTTTGTTATATAGACGTTGCAAATATAGCAAAAATATTTCAGATTACCAAGCACATTAACACCAATCGACTGATTTTTAACGTGGAATCTAGAGGTTTAACCTTTATTAAGTAACTTTTCGCTTGATGTATATCAATTTCTCGTCATAGAGGGGCATTGTGGGTTGGTGTGGCGATAATGGGTTTACTTGTGTAGCGGTTATGGGTTGGCAGAAGCCTTTTCCTTCAGTAGCTTTAGGAGGACCACGGCAGGCGAGTGTCCCATAAAGATACGTCGCTTCACCTCAGGACTGGTGAAGCGCAAGCAATGCAAGTAAGCATCATAAAGCTCGTCGAGATTGATGGTGAACTCCTTGCCCGATGATTCCCTCACGCCGATGACCATTCGCTTGGTCAAGCGTAGGTTGACGTACTTGATGCCTGTAGGGGTCTCTATCTCGTGGATCTCTTCCAATAGCTCTCTCATCTTCTCAGCAGAGAGAGGTGGACGGGATTCCGTCTTGGTGGAGCGCTTTCTGCCTTTTCGGTGAGGGGCGTTGTTGGCTCGGATGGCTTCCTCTGCCAACTTTTGCATCTCTGAGTCGCCAAAGAGATTGCCTTCGGCGAAAGTACTTTCCGAAAGGTTGCTTGCTTTAGATGGGTTCTTCTCTGTATTTCTCTTTTCCATGATGCTTGTTCTTTTGTTAGTGATAGATGGGATAAGATGGCTGATGTGATAGGATAGCTGATGTGATAAGGAGCAATCGGCATTAGCTAATCGCCGCCCAGTTGATGTTTGTCTTCTTCAACTCCTTCAAGCGATTCCATAGCATCGCATTCTGAGGCAACTCGCATTTCGGGTCGGCTTCGATGATGGCTTCAGCCTCCTTGCGTGCCAGTTGAACGATTTGTCCATCTCGTGCGATGTTGGCTATCTTCAGGTCGAACGCCATGCCGCTCTGTTGGGTTCCCTCTAGGTCGCCCGGTCCTCGGAACTTCAAGTCGGCTTCGGCGATGCGGAAACCATCGTTGGTGTCACACATGATGTCGATGCGCTTGCGGGTCTCTTCGGAGAGCTTGTAGTTGGTGACGAGGATACAATAACTCTGGTCGCTTCCTCTACCTACTCGTCCTCTGAGCTGGTGGAGCTGTGCCAAACCGAACCGTTGGGCATCGAGGATGACCATCACGGAGGCATTCGGTACGTTCACACCTACTTCTATTACGGTGGTGGCAACGAGAATTTGGGTCTCTCCCTTGGCGAAATGCTGCATCTCCTCCTCCTTCTCGGCAGGTTTCATCTGTCCGTGTACCTTGCTGAGCTTGAACTCAGGGAAGGCTTCCTTCAGCGTATCGAATCCCTCTTCGAGATTCTTCAAGTCACTCTTCTCGCTCTCCTTGATGAGGGGGAAGACGATATACACCTGTCTGCCAAGGTTGATTTGGCGACGGATGCTCTGGTAGAGGCTCGTCAATTGGTTGTCGAATTTATGGAGCGTCTGAATCGGCTTTCTGCCCGGTGGCAATTCGTCGATGACGCTCACGTCGAGGTCGCCATAGATGGTCATTGCCAGGGTGCGAGGAATAGGAGTGGCGGTCATCACAAGCACATGAGGTGGATTCTCGCTCTTAGCCCATAGCTTGGCTCGTTGGGCGACACCAAAGCGATGCTGCTCATCAATGACGGCGATGCCCAAGCGTGAGAAGACTACTGGGTCTTCGAGGATGGCATGGGTGCCCACGAGTATCTGGATGTCACCTGTGGCGAGGTCTTTCAGGATGTTTTCACGCTTCTTGCCCTTCACGATACCTGTGAGGAGTTCCACACGGATATCCATATCTTTCAGGAAGTCACGGAGGGTTTGGAGGTGTTGCTCGGCGAGGATTTCCGTAGGAGCCATTAAGCAGGCTTGGAAACCATTGTCGAGGGCGATGAGCATGGTCATCAGCGCCACGAGCGTCTTGCCAGAGCCTACGTCACCTTGCAAGAGTCGGTTCATCTGCCGACCGCTACACATGTCGGCACGTATCTCGTGCATCACTCGCTTCTGTGCCCCTGTCAACTCGAAGGGGAGGTTGTGGGCATAGAAACCATTGAAGATGTCGCCGATGCGGTTGAAGATATAGCCTCGATACTTGCGCCGTTGGTCGCTCGCATACCTTAATATATTGAGTTGCACATAGAAGAGTTCCTCGAACTTGAGGCGCACTTGTGCCTTCTGCATCTCCTGGTGGGAGTGCGGATAATGGATGAATCGGAAGGCGGTGTCTCGGGAGATGAGGTGCAGGCGACCCACGATGAAGTCGGGGAGGGTTTCGGGAAGGGGAGGCAACAAGCCCACCAAGGTCTTGGTCAACTTCTCGATGGTGCGAGAGCTGAAACCATACTTCTTCATCTTCTCGGTGGTGTTGTAATAAGGTTGCATCCCCATCTCGGAAATCTGGAGGTTGCTGGCATCGTCCATCTCGGGATGGGAGAACTGGTAGCGACCGCCATAGACGGTAGGTTTGCCAAAGACGATGTACTCCGTGCCCACCTTGTAGGTCTTGATGATGTATTGTGACGAACGAAACCATACCAGATCGACCACACCGAAGCCATCCGAGAAGTGAGCCACCAGTCGCTTGTTGCGCTTGCCGGTGTCAAACTCCTCGTAGCTCAGTATCTTACCCTTGATTTGCACAAAAGGCATATCGGGGGTCAACTCGCTGATATGGAATATCTTGCTCCTATCTACATATTTATAAGGATAGTATTCCAACAAGTCACCATAAGAGTTGATACCAAGCTCCTTGCTCAGTATCTCCTTCTTCTTGGGACCTACGCCGGGTAGGTACATGATGTCTTGATTTAGAATACTATTCATTATTCAGATAATAATGCTTCGGCAACCTTGATGTCGAATGGGGTGGTAATCTTGATGTTCTCACGATTGCCCTCCACCATTGCCACTTGGCAACCGAGGCTTTCCACTACACTGGCATCGTCGGTGAACTGTTCCTTATAACCTTGGTTGAAGGCTTGCTTTGCCAAGCCGATGTCGAAGGTCTGAGGGGTCTGTACGATGCGATAGTCGTCACGAAGCACGTTCTTGCCACCGCCACGCTTGTCGATGTAGCGCAAGGTGTCGGTGACGGCATACACTGGGATGGCTGCATATTCCTCACGTGCCGCCTCGTAACATTCCGAGATGACTTCGGTGGAAACGAAAGGGCGCACACCATCGTGGATGCCCACCACGCCGTCCTCGTCATCAGGAATGAGGGCGAGTCCGTTCTTGGATGATTGGAAGCGAGTGTCGCCTCCATTGGCTATCTGATGCTGGATGTCGAAGTGGTGTTCCTCGCAGAGTTGGTGCCAATAAGCCTGTTGGCTCTCTGGCAAAACCAAGATGATGTTGAGGTTGGCATCATACTCGTGGAAACGCTCGATGGTGCGCATCAAGATAGGTTTGCCAGCCACTGGCAGAAACTGCTTGGGAATCTCACTTCCCATGCGGAGGCCCTTGCCTCCGGCTACTATGATAACGTAATCCATATTATCTTTTCTCCATCAGGTGAGCATACTGCATTCCTTTCTGTAGCTTTGCTACTTCCTCTGTACCTACGAAGTAACTCAAAATCTGGTAGGCGTAAGGGAGGGTGGCGGCAGGACCTTCGCCTGTGATGACGTTGCCGTCTTCTTGGAAGAGTTCGCCAGTGTAAGTAGTGCTTTCTCCGAAATAACGCTCAAAGCCAGGAGAGCAAGTGGCTTTCTTGCCATCGAGGATGCCAGTGCTAGCCAATACCATAGGAGCGGCGCAGATGGCACCTACTCTTTTGCCTGCCTTGTTTTGGGCGATGAGAGCTTGGCGCACTCCCTCGTGCTCATTGAGGTTGGTGCTGCCTGGAAGACCACCAGGGAGAAGCAGCATGTCTGCATCCGAGAAGTCTTGGATGTCCTCAAACTTGAGGTCAGCCTTGATGGTAATGCCGTGGGAAGTTTCCACAAACTCACTGCCCGTGATGCTGACAGTCTTGATATCTACACCCCCTCTGCGGAGGATGTCAATAGGAGCCAAACCTTCGATTTCCTCGAAGCCGTTGGCGAGAAATTCATATACCTTAGCCATAATTTTATACCTTTTTTGTCGTATTATTCGATTAATATTGTTAATTTTGCAAGCGTAAAGGGACTTCCGCTGTTATGTACAGTACAAAAGTGCGCCTCTGGCTTCCCTTTTGCAAAAGTAATAATAATAATTGAAACTACAAAATAAATGGCAGAGCAACATTTGAAATTCGCCATATTTGGCAATGAATACCAAGCCAAGAAGTCGGCTTCCATCGAAATCATCCTCAATTATCTCGACAAGCGTGGGGCTGAGGTGTATGTGGAAAGTACCTATTATGACTTCCTGACACGTGACCAACATCTGAAGTTGAATGTCGCTGGAGTCTTCGAGGACTACAACTTCGATGTCGATTACGTCATCTCCATGGGTGGTGATGGTACCTTCCTCAAGGCGGCGAGCCGTGTGGGTGCCAAGGGTACTCCGATCATCGGCATCAATATGGGACGTTTGGGTTTCCTTGCGGATGTCTTGCCTAGTGAGATAGAGTCGGCGTTGGACAGTCTCTATGCCGGTGAATGCCAGATAGAGGAGCATGCCGTCATCCAAGTGGAAGCGAAGGGTGGTGTGCTGGCTGGTAATCCATTTGCCCTCAACGACATCGCCGTATTGAAGCGTGATGATGCCTCCATGATTTCTATCCGAACGATGGTGGATGGCGAGTTCTTGGTCACTTATCAAGCCGATGGTCTCATCGTCTCTACCCCTACAGGTTCCACAGCCTACAATCTTTCCAATGGTGGACCAATCATCATTCCTCAAAGCGGTAGCCTCTGTCTGACTCCTGTGGCTCCCCATAGCTTGAACATCCGTCCTATCGTCATCAATGATACGGCGGAGATTACGCTTGACATTGAGAGCCGTAGCCACAACTACTTGGTGGCGATAGATGGTAGAAGTGAGCGCATGACAGAGGAAACTCGCCTCGTCATCCGCCGTGCAGCCCATAGCATCAAGATTGTGAAACAGCGTAACCAGAGATACTTCTCCACATTGAGAGAGAAGTTGATGTGGGGAGCCGACCAAAGAGCGAGATAAAGGAATTATGAACGTTTATAGAGAGATTTTTGCCGACTTCAAGCAGGGAGAACTGGCGCAGTTCTATCGCTTGATGTACCCAGAGTTGATGGTGTATGCCAATCGACTGTTGGGCGCAGACTTTGCGTTTCTTGCCGAGGACTGCGTGCAGAATGCTGTCTATAAATGTTATCTCCGATCCAATGAGATGGAGAGCGTGATGCAGTGGAAAAACTATATGTATGTCTGTGTACATAACGAGGTGGTGACGGTCTTGCGAAAAGGCAAGGCGAAAGATCGTTATGTCAAGGACTTGAATGAAGGGAGCGAGGATATGCTTCGAGGCATCATCGAACAGGAAACGCTCACGCTGCTTTATGATGCGATAGAACACTTGCCAGAGATTTATCGGGAGGTGTTCCGTCAGAGTTTTGTGGAAGGAATGAAGAATGCTGAGGCTGCCCAGGCTTTGGGTATCGCCGAGGTATCATACAAAAAGCGCAAGGCTCGAATGGTCGAGCTATTGCGCCAAGAGTTAAAAGATGAGAGTTATAATCAAGTTTTGTTATTACTCTTTGTTTTGTCACATTGATGACTGGACTTTGTAATATAGGCTTATCCTATTGCCTCTTGATGGCTCTAGGATAAGCCTTTCTTCTTTATTTATAATTTTGTGTCAATGTGTTATTGTATCTGACAGCATTGGCAGGGAATGGCAATATCCAAAGTGGAGAGTTGGGAGCAATCGTGAAGGTCTTTGTTTCTGCTGGAGTGGCAGGAACATCTGGATCTTCATCTCCATCGTCTTCATCGTCAAGACTCTCCTCATCCCAGTCTTCATCACCATCATCGCCACCGAAGTCTGGCATTCCGCCACCTAATACGAGGGTACGGGTGATGGTCTGCTTGTAATCATCCTCAGTATTCCAACGTTTGCAGTCGAAGAAGTTCTCGTAAGAACCTAGGCATTCTATCCACTTTGCCTTTTGGAGCAAAGCCATCGCCTCTTGCTCGGTCATCGGATTCTCGTCATACAAGCTGGCATAGCTCTGGTAATCCTCTACCCGCTTGGCTCTTACCTTGTCCACCATGGCTAGACCCTCACGAATCTTACCTGTACGGATGAGGCATTCTGCTGCCAAGTAATAAGTGCGTTCCACGGTGATGCCGTAGGCTGTGGTGCAAGCTGTCATGTTCATGCAAACCTCGCAACCTTGTACTCCAATCATCATGCTACCATACATGGCACTCCAAGCCGTCATATCATAGTTCTTCACATAGTCACCTTCCTCAAACTTAGCGGCAGTCTCAGCAGAGATGGTCTCAAACATAGGGCAGCCACGTCCTACTCCCTTGATGGCGAGCAGATTGTTAGGACTGTCTTGGTCTAACTTCCAAGACATGTTTTCTGCCACTTTGCTGCGATCTTCTATCTTGTTGTTGAGTTCCAAAGCCTTCTCGGCGTAAGGCAAGGCCTCGGCATAGTGCTTCATCTGGAAGAGAATCTTGGCACGGATGGCATAGCCCGTGGCTTGGGAGGCATGGAATGCATCGGAAGCCTGGGCAGGCAACTGGGCGATGGTCTCATCGGAGCAGTCTGCCAACATCTTGTCATATACTTCCTTGATGGTCAGCTTTGGCTTTTGGGTAGAAGCGTCAGCATCGTCAACATAGGCGATGCCACCTTCTGTCGCAGCGGTTGCATCATCATACTGAGCTGCATAGATGTTGACGGCGAGATAATGCAAGTAGGCTCTGATGACCTTTGCTTGTGCCTTGATGGTAGCCTTGCGTGAGGCATCGCCTTCTGCATCGTCTATCTTGTCCAAGATGACATTCATATAGTTTACATATTTATAGATGTCTTCGTAACGAGTATCATTTTGGGCAAGTGTAGCTCTATCCACCGTCTCATCGTAGGTCAAGTTGGCATAGTTGAGGGTGTTGGTCTGAGAGAGCATCTCTTGCACATTGGCGAGCATACCATTCAATGACTCGTTGCAAATCATACCCAGGTCGGAGTAAGGTTCTACCGAGAGGGTGTACTCCTGGTTGAGCAGCAGTTCCAAGTCATTCACGGTGGATAGTGTGGTCTGTCCTTTTGGAACAATGTCTAGCTTGTCATCGCAGGCTCCCAAGAGGAGGATGGCAGACAAAGCCATGATAAATATCTTTTTCATATTCCTTGTTTCTTTGTTTATGTTTCTAGTTTTGCCTATTTCTCTTAGAAGTTGACGAAGAGACTCATCGTATAGCTACGTGGAGTCTTGTTTTGGTCGATACCGGTCACAGGGTTGTTGGCCTCTGGGTCGATGTCAAACTTGTTTCTCGTCCATGTTGCTACGTTGTTCATCTGGAATCTGAGACGGAGTTGGTTGATGCCCAACTTGTTGCAGATGCCACGAGAGAAGCTGTAGCCCAAGACGATGTTGCGCAACTTCATATAGTCGGCAGGCACTACGTTGGTATCCATATATTGAGGATTGCCCGTAATGTTGACTCCACCGAGATAACCATTGGCAGGATAGAGTGTCTTGTCGCTGCTGTTCCAATAGTTGAGGTAGGCGGCAGGGATGTTGATTTCGCTCTGGCTGTAACCGAATGCAGAGCCGTCAGAACTCCAGTCGTTGACGCAAGCTCTCATGTAATGACCGCCATAATAAGCAAACATGGCTGAGAGGGAGAAACCACGATAGGTAATCTCAGGAATAAAGCTGGCGGTCACCTTAGGGTCGAGTCCACCGCTAAATACGGCATCCTCTACCTTAAACTCGCCACTGGCGATGTCGGAAGTATGAACCTCGCCATCAGCTCCTCGCCAAGAGTAAGACTGGGTAGTTCCGTTGTTGGACATACCTGCAAACTTGTAAGAGAAGAGGCTGTGGATAGGGTAGCCCTCATGCAAGGTGTTGGTGTTCAGAGCCTCCTCGCCAGTAGCTGGCTTGTGGGTGGTCTTCGTCACCTTATTATTATTATAGGCAATGTTGAAACCTGCATTGATACCTAAGTCATTTCTGCTCTTTGGCTGCATGATGACTCCATTGAGTTGCAACTCAAATCCCTTGTTGGTAGCCTTACCATTGTTGATGGTCAACTGGTTCCAACCTGTCGTTGGGTCGAGGTCGGTGATGGTGAGCAGGTCGCTGCCCTTCTTGCTATAGATGTCGAGCGAACCATAGAGTCGATTGTTGAACATCGAGAAATCAGCACCGAAGTTGAAAGAGGCTGTCTTCTCCCAGCGCAACTGGTCGTTAGGTGGTGTGTTGAGGGTAGCCACCTTGCCACCATTGATCTCGTTCACACCAATCTTGGCGGTGAGGTAAGAGGATACATTTTGGTCGATGTTACCCGTGAGACCATAGCTGGCACGGAGTTTCAAGACGTTGAGCCACTTCAAGTTCTTCATAAACTCCTCGTTGTGCATGTTCCAGCTCAAACCTACTGACCATAATGGGCGACCACGGAACTTAGGGTCGGCACCGAAGAGGTCGGTCTTATCCACACGGTAGGATACTGAGGCTGCATAACGGTTGTCATATACGTAGCCTCCTGTGAAGTAGAGTGAATAGAAGCGGTGCAAAACATCAGAGGTACTGAAGTCATCTCCTGTAGGAGCACCATACATATTATAGTCTGTACCCAATGCAGATTGCTGTCCTGCGATTTTGGTCAACTCGCCGAAATCTACCAAACCTTGGTTGTTGGTCTGGGTCTGGTCGTCATAACCCAACAAGAGATTGTTGTTGGTTTTGTATCTCGACTGACGGTACTCGAAACCAGCGATGGCACTAACCTCATGCTTTCCGGCAAATACCTTGTTGTAATCGGTCTGAAGACGGAAGGTGTAGTAGGCTCCCTCTTCGGTCGTAGTATTGAGTTGACCGCCGTTAGGGATGTAATGCTTGACGCTAGGAACCGATACATAGTCGTCTAAGTCCTCATCATACTCCGTACTGGTTGTCATACCGGTATAGAGGTTGTAGAGGTTGCGCATCACATAGGAGTTGCCCTCACGGTAAGCATCGTTCTTATAGTAGATGTCCTCATACTGGAACTGTGCGCTGGCTTTCCACTCAGGCAGAATGGTGAAGTCTGCGTGTACGAAGGAACGGATATTGGTGCGACGACTGTTGTTGAAGTTCATGCCCACCTCTTCCTTGGCGTTGTAGGTTACATCCTTGAATCCATATTGAGGGTCTTGCAAAGTTGGTTCCTGGAGATAGACATCAGCCTCCATGCGTGCCAAACTGCCATCGGCATTGTACATGCTCTGGTATGGCATGAAAGAGTTGATGCTGTTATAACTATTGTAGATGTGCGTCTTGGAACGCTCGCTCAACACATTGGCTCCAAAGGTGAGGTTGAGCCAGTTGGTGGCTTTCAAGATACCCTTGTAACTGAACTGGAAGGCATTGTTGTTCTCCTTTACCATACCATCGTTGTCGCCCTTGTAGTTCAATACGATGCTGGAATTAAGCGACTTGCCATTGGTACGGATGGCGAGATTGTACTGGTGGGTAATCTGGTTGCGCTCGTAGGCATCCTGCCATTCCTTGCGGTAGTTGTTCTGACCGAGCAGGTTCAACTGTTGCTGTAGGTCGGCATCGCTGAGCACACCGGTATAATTGTCCATCAACAAGCGGCTGACAGGACTGAGTGCTCTACGACGGTTGGTGTAATATTGCTGGAGTGAGTTGAAGGCAGATGGGTCTTCCGCATTCTTGATATAGTTGAAGTTGTTCTGCTCCAACTGGATAATCTGTGCGGCGTTTGCCCAACGGAAGTTGTCGTAGTTGAGTTTCTCGCTGATGCAGAGGTCGGCGTTGAAGTCTATTTCCACCTTCTCTTCCTTGGCTTTCTTGGTGGTGATGACGATGACGCCATTGGATGCTCTCGCACCATAGATGCTGGCAGCTGCGGCATCCTTCAGGATGGTGATGTTCTCGATGTCGTATAGGTTGACGGTTTCGATGCTACCTTCGATAGGAAGTCCATCCACTACCACGAGAGGATTGGTCTTGGCTTGGAAGGAGCCGACACCACGGATGGTGATCTTCTGCTCGCCATCGCCGTTCATACCATTGTCATAAGATACGAGTCCTGGCACTTTGCCCTCTAAGTTGCTCACGATGTCACCGGTGTATCGCTCGTCCATGTCCTTGGCAGAGATGGTTTGGTAAGAACCAGTGGCACTCTTGCGCTTGATGTTCTGATAACCAGTCACCAAAACATCGTTCATCATAATCTCGTCGGTTTCCAAGGCTACACCAACCACATGCTTTCTCAAATCCTTGGTTGTAAGTACCTTGTCTTTCATGCCGATGAAGGAAACAAGCAGTTGAGGGTTCTTGCCTTCCACGGTGATGACGAACTGACCATCCACATCGGTGACGGTACCATTCTTGAAGCCTTGTTGCTTCACGTTGGCACCCACCAATGGCTCTCCGTTCTCGTCGGTGACATAGCCCGTGATGACCTTCTTGAAATAAGGAAGCTCCTTCTTGGGTTTGCTGATGACGATGGTCTTGTCAACAATCTCGTAGTCTAGCTCAGCCTCCTCCAGGATGACACGATTGAGTATCTGCTGGAGGTTGACATTGTTCAACTTGCAGGTGATTTCTCCTGCGTCCTTGATGACGTTCTTCTGATAGACAAACTCATAGCCTGTCTTCTTGCGCAAGTCGGCGATGACCTGCTCAAACGTAGCTTTCTGATAGTTGACAGAGTAGTTCTTGGCGATACCATTGATAGGTATCAGTGCGAACATCACTGTCATCAACCATAAAATAATCTCTTTTTTCATATTCATATTGATGTTCATGTTGTGTATGTCTATTGTTAAGGGTCTTTAGTTGTCTCATGCGTCTTATCTCATGATTCTCAGTTTGTTGCCTTGTCGCTTGAAGTGGATGCCGCCGCTCTTTTCGAGAATGGTGAGGGCGGTATCAAACTGGGAGTATCTAGGGATGCTGCCCATGAACTCTATCTGCTTCAAGTCGTTGTTGGAGAATTCATACTCGAAGTTGTACCAGCGGCTCAGCTCCTGCATGATTTCCTCCAAGGTCTGGTTCTCGAAGACGAACTTGCCGTATCGCCAACTCGTCACCATCTCGGCATTGACGGTGCGAACGGTGGTGGAGGCGTCCTGCTTGCTAAACTGTGACTGGTGTCCAGGGCGAAGCATCACCTCACCGTTTCCGTTAGCCTTGCTCAGTGAGATGCTTCCTTCTACCAAGGTGGTGAGCACGTTCTTGTCTTCCTTGTACGACTTCACGTTGAACTCAGTGCCATGTACGGTCACTACCTGACCATCTGTCTCTACACGGAATGGGCGGTTGGCCTCATGTGCCACCTTGAAGTAAGCCTCGCCTTTGACGATGACACGGCGCTCCTTGTCGGAGAACTTCTCAGGATAGATGAGTTTTGACTCGGAGTTGAGCCATACTTCGGTGCTGTCGTCCAAGACAATCTTAAACTCTCCACCTTTCGGGATGTCGAGGCAGAGTTGCTTCTCGCTTCCACTCATCTTGGCAATAGCTTTGTCTAGAAGCGATGGCTCAGCCTTGCCTGCTTTGTCGCCCAAGGCAATTTGTCTGCCATCAGCCAATGTGAGCACGGCTTTCTTCTCGCCAGGAGTGAAGGAGGTATCGGTGGAAGGAGCGATGAGGGCTGCCACTTCTTGTTGCACTGTCTGGGTATATTGCTTCCATAGAAGGTTGCCACCGAAGATGCAAACAGCGGCGATGGCTGCGGCTGCCACCCATTTGCGCCAAGAGCGAGAGTAATCTTTGATGTCTGTGTCTTGTGCTTGGCTGGAATCGCTTGATAAGCCGCTCTGAGCAACATTTATAGAATCGCTAGGCGTGATGCGTTGAAGCATATCTGCCAAAGGCCTCTCGGAGTTGATGAGGGAACGTTGGCGGAGTTGACGCTCGATGTAATCATGGTCGAGCATCTTTTGGTACAAGGTTTCGTTTTCTTCCGATTCCTTGCGCCAAGCATCTAGTTCCATCTCCTCGTTAGGAGAGATGGAACCGATGATTTTCTTCAGTAACAAGGTACTGATATGCTCGTCTTTGATTTCTATCATAGAAAATGTATTAATCTTAAGATACTTGATGGGTAGTTGAAGTCAACTTTACTTCAAGTTGTTGTCGATGTCGTTGATGAGTTCTGGGTCGGAAGGACGCTTGGCATCAGGGAAGATGACGTTGCCTTTCTCATCGAGCATGATGAAGCGAGGAATACCATTGATACCCATCTCGCTCATCAACTTGTTGGCATCTTCCTCAGGTACCAAGTACTGAGGCCATGCAGGGTTGTCTTTCTTCAACTTGTTGAGCCAAGCCTGCTTGTTGGCATCGATGGAGAGGCTTAGGAACTGAATCTTGTCGTTGCCTTTGTATTTCTCTACCACTTTCTCCAGGTGAGGAATCTCCTTGCAGCAAGGACCACACCAGGTTGCCCACATATCTATATAGGTGAGTTTGCCATAAAGACTGCTCAACTTGCAAGTGCTTCCGTCTGGAGCCTCCAGGGTAGGGTCGCTAGGGAGAGGCTTGCCGTTGAAAGACTTCATGGCGGTCTTGATCATTGGCTCATACTTGGCGATGACAGCAGGATAGTCCTTGGCAAAGACCTTGTATGCTTCCCAAATCGTCTTGATGTCGCCGGTAGGTTGCATGGAGTAGCCGTACATGAACATGTGGGTAAGCAAGGCTTTAGACTTTGGGTTGGTAATCTCCTTTTCGATGAACTTCATGGTGGCGAGATAGCCCTTTGTGGTGTCGTTCAACTCTTTTTTCAACTGTTCTTCCTTGTAGGTAAGCCAAGCATTGCTCAAGTTGGTAACCAAGTTCATGTCATCGTTGGGGTCGATGTCCTTGGTCAGGCTGACGTACTCGGGGTCATCGATGAGGTTCTTGTTTTCATCGAAGACTCTATCCATGATGAGACGAATCTTAGTCCAAGTGTACATACCCTTGCTCAACTTGGTGTAGTACTCTTGCTGTTTCTTGTTCTTCAAGGTCTTGAGGGCAGAGATGACCTTGGCATTCTCTTGTTCCAACAACTGACAATACTCTGCGTTGGTCTTTGCCTCGGATGGGTCTGGCGACCAATACTTCATCATGTCGTATGCCATGGTGTAGGTATTATAGAAACGGCTAGTTACTGCATTGTCTCCACTGAGCTTAGCTTCCAGCTTACCTTGTTTGTTACGTGTGATAGTGATGATGGCGGTCTTGCCTTTCTGCAAGTGAACACCGAAGACATCATTGTCGGCTTGTACGGTTACATCCATCTCTTCGGCAGGGATAGGACCATCGAATGTGAAGATACCATTCTTGTCGGGAGTCACCTCCTTGTATTGTGCGTCAAGAATGTTGCCGTCCTTGTAGTAGGTGACTTGCATATCACTGATGCTGTCAGCCTTGACGATACCTTTCAACAGTTGTGCCTGCATAGTGGTAGGGATAATAAATAGACCGAATAGTGCGGCCAAAAGTTTCTTTTTGTTCATATTCTCTCTTTTAAAGTTTTATTTTAATACGCAATAGGGAGAGAATAGTATCAAAGGGAAAGTAACTTTTTTGCGAAAAAGTGCCATCATCGTATATTTTCCTTCTCTTTTCCTCGTATTTCTCGATGATTTCCATTATATTTGCATCCGCTAATAGAGCTTTAATGGTCGTTAGAATGTCATTAGAATGGTTGTAGAATCAAATAAGGAAAAGAGAAATATGTTTAAAGTACCGAAGTTTAAGTATAATGTCAAGACCTTGCTGATATGGCTTTGGCAGGCATGGCGGGGCAACCAGTTGCAGGCAGTCCTCAATGCTTCCATAGGCTTGTTGTCGGTGGGGGTGAGCCTGGCGCAGGTATGGGCGGTAAAGCATGCCATCGATGTGGCTTCTCATGCCGTGGAGGGTGACATCTATTGGGCTGTGGGCTTGATGGGATGCTTGATTCTTGCCGACTTCTCCCTCAACATCTCCTCGATTTGGATTCGCAATCTCTTGGGTATCAAGGCGCAGAATCGTATGCAGCAGAAAATGCTCGACCGCATCCTTCGCTCGGAATGGCAGGGGAGAGAACGACTTCATTCGGGTGACGTGCTCAACCGACTGGAGACGGATGTAAACACGGTGGTCAACTTCTTGACGGAGACCATCCCTAATACGCTCAGTGTCTTGGCGATGTTCCTCGGTGCCTTCTTCTATCTCTTCTCCATGGACAAGTTGCTCTCGGTGGTCATCGTCATCATGATTCCTATCTTCTTGGCGTTTAGCAAGATTTATGTGGGAAAGATGCGCCAGCTGACTCGTCAGGTGCGTGATTCGGATAGTAAGGTGCAGAGTGTGTTGCAAGAGACCATTCAGCATCGTATGCTCATCAAGACTTTGGAGAAGGATGACGCGATGGTGGATAAACTTGAGAACACACAGAAGGAATTGCGTGGACACGTGGTGAAGCGTACGATGTTCAGCGTGTTCAGTAATCTGATAGTCAACTTCGGTTTTGCTTTAGGTTATCTCGTGGCTTTCCTTTGGGCAGCGATCAGAATGAGTGCCGGTACGTTGAGCTTTGGTGGCATGACGGCTTTCCTGCAGTTGGTCAACAAGATACAGGTTCCGGCAAGAAACCTTACCAAGTTGGTGCCAGCCTTCGTGGGTGTGTTCACGGCGGCAGAGCGACTGATGGAACTGGAGGAAAATCCGCTGGAGGAACAGGGAGATCCGATTCTGATTCCTTCGCCTTGCGGCATCCGACTGAAGGATGTATGCTACAGTTATAAGTTGGCTGAGGCTTCTCCAGCGGAAAAAAACTTGTATCAGAACCAGCCATTGAACAAGACGAATATCATCAATCATCTGAGTTTTGATTTCCGTCCAGGCAGTTGCACGGCTATTTTGGGAGAAACGGGTGCGGGAAAAACTACGCTGATCCGTCTGCTTTTGGCCTTGCTCCGTCCTCAGCATGGAAAAGTAGAGATTTATAATTCGTCGAAAAAGACGGGAGAACTGTCGCCTCGCCACCGTTGCAACTTCGTATATGTTCCGCAGGGCAATACCCTGATGAGCGGAACTATCCGTGATAATCTGAGATTAGGTAAGTTGAATGCTACTGATGAGGAAATGCAGGCGGCCTTGCATACGAGTTGTGCCGACTTTGTGATGGAATTGCCGCAAGGACTCGACACGGTTTGCAGCGAGCAGGGAGGAGGCTTGAGTGAGGGACAGGCTCAGCGTATTGCCATCGCCCGAAGTCTGTTGCGCAATCGCAGCATCATGCTTTTTGATGAGGCTACGAGTGCACTCGACCCGGAGACGGAGCGCCAGCTTCTTCAGAATATCTTGTCTTCTCACGACAAGACCATTATCTTCATCACCCATCGCCCTGCCGTTGTGGAGTATTGCGACCAAGTGCTGAGGATAGAGCGTGTGGTGTGAGTGAGGTGTCGAACACCATATCTCACTCTCGTAACTTCTTGTGTGATAGTGTGCTAATGCATACTTAGTGAGGTGTGAGATAGAAAGGCGAGATCCCTGCTTCGCTAGAATAAGGAGCAAATGACCGCTCGTCATATAGTGCAGACTGTCTGCCTATGATAGCCAAACTGTCCGCCTACGGCAGTCAGACTGTTCAGTTAGGACAGCCGACCGTCATAGGCGGACAGTTTCGTATGCAACTCTTATATGTTGTCTTTATTTATTGTATTCTGCTGTAACATCCTTCACTTTATATTTCAATCCTTCCTTGGATGCTTCGATTTCAAAGTAAGCCGTACTGGTGAGACCTTTTATA
>ERZ1034687.16-NODE-16-length-98840-cov-12.386688_pt1 | contig 98840 bp, 78 predicted proteins | sample MGYA00520704_ERZ1034687 | MGnify/ENA primary metagenome ERZ1034687 (study PRJEB33766, sample SAMN09781762) | gut metagenome | biome: gut microbiome | host: Homo sapiens | place: Madagascar | study: EMG produced TPA metagenomics assembly of the PRJNA485056 data set... | reverse complement strand
TCGTATTTTATTTGCTTATTCTTCTTTCTACACATTTAAAAACTTATATAACGTTAAATAAGTAAAGTTTTACCTATTTATTTATATAGTCATTTTATTTTTTAAGTATCTTTATTTTAGGCATGAAAAAAGACCATTAAGATTTCTCTTATGGCCTTTCTTTCATCTTGTTGATTATTCTAAGATCTCATCAATCGGTGTTCCAATTAAGTCTTCGCTTCTCTTCAAACCGAAGTTTTTTAAAATGGTCGCGCCAATATCTGAGAAGGTTGGTCTTTCTTCTAAATAACGTCCATCGACAATACTTGGGGAATAAACCAATAACGGAATCTTTTCTCTTGTGTGATCCGTTCCTTTGAAGGTTGGATCGTTCCCATGGTCGGCTGTAATCATTAAGAGATCGTCTTTTCTCATGACCTTCATCATTTCATCGATTCTCTTATCTAAGTCTTCCAAGGCTCTTGCGTAACCTGGAGCATTTCTTCTATGTCCATATTCAGAATCGAATTCAACTAGGTTAACAAAGCAAAGACCTGTCCAATCATCGTTTTTGACTTGTTCTATAGTCTTATCCATTCCATCCATATTTGAAATGGTATGAACGGTCTTTGTAACGCCAGCCATATCGAAGATATCTGAGATTTTTCCAACACAGCTGGTCATAAAGCCATTCTCTTGCAAGATTTCCATGTCTGTCTTAAAAGGTGGCTTTAAAGCGTAGTCATGACGATTTGGCGTACGTTTGAAATTGTCTTTATTTGTTCCGATAAATGGACGAGCGATAATTCTTCCAACTCTATATTCTGGTCTAAGACATATTTCACGGGCAATCTCACAACAACGATAGAGTTCTTGAACTCCCGTTGTTTCTTCGTGGGCAGCAATTTGGAGCACGGAATCTGAGGAAGTATAGACAATCAAAGAATTGTCTCTCATTTGTTCCTCGCCAAGGACTTTTAAGATCTCTGTTCCGCTGGAAGCGTAGTTTCCAATGATTTTATACCCGGTTTTCTTTTCTAATTCATCGATGAGTTCTTTAGGAAATCCCGTATCGGTAAATGTTTTGAAAGGTTCCTTAGTTAAAATCCCCATCATTTCCCAGTGGCCGGTTAAAGTGTCTTTGCCATTTGAGGCTTCACGACAACGTAACGCGAAGCTATTTGGATGAGAATCAACTTTCTTGACTCCTTCAACATCGTCTAATTGGCCGACTCCAAAGCTTTCCATAAAAGGAACGTGAATTCCTCCGACGGATGCAGCCGCATGAGCCCAAGTGTTAGAACCTACATCGCCGAATTTGGCAGCATCAGGTTCTTCGCCTACGCCAGCACTGTCAGCAACAATCAAGAAGATTCTTTTGAATTTCATTTTTAATCCTCCTTAAGTTAGAATTATCTAACAATATAATGATATTTCATTTTCTAGACGCATACAAATCATAGGCGCTCATAATACGTTTTGTCGATACTTCAGTATATATTTGGGTGGTTGCGATATTCGAATGTCCTAACATTTCTTGGACCGCTCTTAAGGAAGCGCCATTTTCCAAAAGATGAGTCGCGAAGCAATGCCTCAAAGTATGGGGCGAAACAGAGGAATCTATGCCTTTTTCCTCAGCGTAACGTTTAACTTGCATAAAGAAATAGGTCCTTGAAAGAGCCTTTCCATCACGATTCAGGAAAATAATATCGGTATCTTTCGATCCTTTTACCCGCTTTCTAGGGCCATCGATATATTTACGAAGAAATTCCAACGCAAAAGATGAAACGGGGACGCTACGTTGTTTATTTCCCTTTCCATGGACAGTAATTAAGCCGTTTTGCATATTCACATTACGGAATCTTAAAGACAATAGTTCTGAAACACGTAGACCTGTCGCATACATAAGTTCTAACATAGCTCGATCCCTCATTCCGTTGTCTTTGGAAATGTCTGGCGCCTCTAATAGTTCATCTACTTCTTCGTTACTCATCACAAAAGGCAAGCGCTTAGAAGATTTAGGTTTGTCAACATCGGGTATTTCTTCATGAAGAATATTTTCCTCGTTTAAGAAAGAGAAATAGTTCCTTAAAAGGCTATAACGTCTAAGTATTGTCGAAGAGGAACGGGCAAGTTCATCTTGTCGGCGAACGAATTCCGGCAACATATCAACATTCAAATCGTCGGTTGTTTTGACATCTGGAAAAGAAAGCAAAAAGATCTTAAAGTCCTCTCGGTAATTTTTTACTGTTATTTCACTGACGCCACGCTCGACTCTTAAGTATTGGATAAAAGCGTCGAAGGATTCATTGATTTCCATTCTTTTTATTAACCTCGCTGGCTATCTTCAAAGCCGGTTTCTTCATTTTGCGATTTAACTCATTTACCAAAAGCTTTGTTTCATCCATCTTTTCGTATTCTTCAAAATTCCAAATGTTCATCTGAACGGTTTCTTCCGATGGGTTATATAAGTTTTGAAGAGTGACGCCTACTAAACGAAGCATGACCCCAAGATAATTGGAATCATATAGTTTAGAAACCGTTTCAAAAATAATTTCGCCATCATCCGTTCCTTCTGAAAGAGTCATGGATTTATTGTGATTGGAGAAATCACTATCTTTAACGACTAAAACGACTGTTTTTCCTTTCTTTCGTTCGCGTTTAACGCCTTCAGAAACCTCCATAGAAAGTTCTTTTAATTTGTTTTTAATAATGTATTCTTCGTTTGTATCATAGGGAAAAGTCTCACTATGTCCGAGAGATTTCGGATCATAAGGAGTAGGATCGACAACATCGTCTCCATAACCGTTGATTTCTTCCTTAATAACAAGGAAATATTTCCCGAAAAGCGTTTTTATCTCCGCATCATCTTGGTCGACTTTTTTCTTTAAGTCGCCAATAGTCGTAATGCCTATATCTTTTAATTTGGCGGAAGTTTTCTTTCCGATGCCAAAAAACGATTCAATAGGTAAAGGATAGAGCGTTTCATTGAGACTTCGACGGTATAAAAAAGTAAGACCTAACGGTTTTTTCATATCACTAGCCATTTTGGCAAGGAATTTAGTTGGCGCTACTCCTATCGAGCATTTGAGACCAATTTCTTTTAAAAGATCGTCCATGATTTTTTGAAAATATGCTTTCGGATCATCGACATGTTTGCAAGCTTCCGTCATATCGACATAGCCTTCATCGATGGATGCTTCCTCAATGAAAAGAGAATAACGTTTTAAAAAAGAGAAAAAGGAGCGAGACATCATCTCGTAATAAGCGAAATCCGGTTTTACGAAGATTCCTTCGGGGCATAGACGTTTCGCTTCAAAATAAGGCATCGCGGAATGAACGCCAAATTCTCTGGCTTTATAAGAAGCCGTAGAAACAACCCCACGGCCTGATTCACTGCAAACAATAACCGGCTTACCGATTAATTCCGGATTCTTAATTTCCTCGCAAGTCGCAAAAAACGCATTGAGGTCTATGTGCATGATTACCTTGCTCATCAAGGATATTGTAAGCAAAAATTTAGCGAAAAGAAAATGTTAATAAAATTAAGATATTTTCAAGATATAATCGTAAATTTGATTTACCGATATACCATAACGTTTTTCTTGATTTTCAACGGAATCATGAGCTATGAAAGCATTAGGCAAGCTAAAGAAAGTAGCTTTCCCAGAGAAGTGATTCTCAAATAAGTATTTTTTTACTGAATCACTAAACCCATTCTCTGTGCCGTACGCATCATAAACAACGATTTCCTCGTAAGGCAGTAACTCTTGAAAAATCTTTTGATCAAGAGGATTAAGAAATAATGGATTTACTAAAGTTCCGTCATATCCAGACTGAATCAATTTATCGAATAATTCTATTCCGTGTGGCCCCAAAGCGAGGATAGCTTGTTTCTTATTATTGCCTTTTTGAACGATTTTCCATCTTAAGAATTCGAGTTTTTCCCTTTTTTCCGTTTCCTTAAGGTTTTCAAAGACGCCCAAATAGCGGATAGCAAAAACTCCGTGTCCTTTTTCCATAGACAAATCCATTAAGGCTCTTGCCTCAGATAATGTCGATGGCATCGTAATAATGACATTAGGAATGCTTCGTAAGAAAGCGACATCATAAATGCCCATGTGGGTTTCACCATTTTTTCCAATCAAGCCAACACGATCCACCAAAAGTGTCATATCTGCGTGAATTCTTGCGCAATCATGGAAAATTTCATCATACGCTCTTTGTAAAAATGTCGAATACATGCAAAGAATCGGGTGAATTCCTTGGAGAGTGATTGCTCCGGTGAAAACGCCCGCATGCTCTTCTGAAATTCCCATGTCAAAGCAACGCTCAGGGTAAGTATTGAACGCCGATTCCAGCAAGCTTCCTTTGACCATTGCTGGGCAAATTAAAATTGCGTTAGGATTCTTTTCTAAAGCCTCGCAAGAAAGATCGCCCATGAATTTAGAAAAGGAGATTTGATTCTTATGTTTGTTTTTCGGTAAACCGGTATCAATATCAAATGGAGCAGTATAATGCCAATCTCCACTTACATCGTTCTCTGCGTAAGAATAGCCTTTTCCTTTTTTTGTGAAAGTGTGCACGATGACTGATTTTTTAGAGCGTTTCGCTTTTTTGAAAGCTTGATCCAAAGCCTGAATGTCATGTCCATTTACAGGCCCAATATATTCGAGTCCCAATTCTTCAAAAATTGTTTTGCTGTTTAATTTGATATCAGGTTGTTTTGCTTTTCCTTCATCATAGGTTGGGGAAATGCTTCGTAAGAAGTTTTCCAACCCACCAACAGGCTTAGAAATCGACATATCATTATCATTTAATACGATGATTACTTTATTTTTACGGCAAGCAATGTTATTTAAAGCCTCAAAAGAGACTCCATTTGCTAAAGAGGCGTCTCCGATCAAAACCACAACATTAAAGTCTTCACCATTCATATCACGAGCGATGGCGAAAGCTTCCCCTCCCGAAAGAGCCGTAGAACTATGCCCCGCTTCAAAACAATCATAAGGCGATTCCTCACGTTTAATGAAACCAGACGGGCCGTCAAACTCGTTGAGTTTGCTTAAATCCCTTCCAGTTAAAATCTTATGAACGTAGCATTGATGGCCGACATCAAAAAGAAGTTTATCCTTTGGGAAATCAAAAGAGCGATAAAGAGCAACCGTCAGTTCGACAATCCCTAAATTGCTGGATAAATGCCCTCCGCAAGCAGAGACATCTTCAAGCAATTCTTGACGGATTTGAGTACAAAGATTCTTTAAGGCATCTTCATCCATGTCTTTTACTATATTTGGGTTTTTGAGTCGTTTTAAATCTACCATTTTATTCATAAATATCTACTAATCTAATACTAATAAAATGTTTATTTATCAGTATTTGTCGTAACTTCTTTAATTTTCTTTTCAGCATCATCTAAAGCTGATTGGAGTTCTTTAATTAAAGCAGTTCCTTCTTGGTAAAGTTTTAAAGATTCTTCTAATGGAAGGACAGAATTTTCGACTTTTCCAACGATTTCATCTAAGCGATTCATCTTTTCTTCAAAGGACATTTTCTTTTCCATTCTATTTCTCTCCTAAAACTTCAGATTCGATTATACCATCTTTTAGTTTTGTTTTAATTTTTTGGCCTTTATGAACATTCTTAGCCGATGTAATCGGCATTCCATCTTCTCCCGTCGTAATAGAATAGCCTCTCTTAACAATGTTGTCTGGATTGATGGATTTAAGCCTAGATTCATAAGATTTTACCTTATCCGAAAGGGAAGAAAGGTATAAGGTTATTGCTCTAGAAAGACGATCTTGTTTATTTTGCACTTCCTCTTTGCTTCTTTCATAGATTGAGGCAGGATTAAGGAAGAATTGCCTTCTTGCTAGGAACATAAGCTTTTCCTTATCGTTCCGAATCTTGTTCAAAAGGCTTTCTTGTAACTCTTCTTCTTTGTTTAGCAAATCATTACGAATATCAATTTGATTTGGTGTCGTCGCTTCAGCAGCCGCTGTTGGCGTTGAAACGCGTAAATCCGCGACATAATCTAACAAAGTAAAATCAATTTCGTGTCCTACGGCTGAGATAAAAGGAAATGGGCACTTAGCAAACTCTCTTACAAGGGTTTCATCGTTAAATGCAGATAAGTCCTCGCTTGAGCCTCCTCCACGTGCAATGATTAAAGTATCGATTTCGCACTCTTCCGCTTCATTTAGGGCCTTTATGATGCTTTTTGGGGCATCTAAACCTTGCACTTGTGCGTAGAAAAAAAGAATTTTCGTTAAAGGCCATCTCCGAAGGATATTTTTTCTTAAATCTGATTCGGCCGCACTATTTTTTCCAACAATAATGCCAATCGTGCTAGGCATTGAAGGGATCTTTCTTTTTCTTGCTTGGTCAAAAAGCCCTTCTTTAGCTAGTTTTTTCTTTAAGTTTTCTAAAGCTAAAAGGGATGCTCCAAGACCAAATGGCTCTAATGTAAATACTTGAAGGCTGTAGCGCCCTCTTGCTGCATAAACGGTTATATTGCCAAAAGCAATTACTTCATCGCCATCTTTCGGGATGAAAGAAAGACGGGAAGCGTAGTTTCCCCACAAAAGACAAGAGATCACGCTGCCATTTTCATCTTTTAAGTCAAAAAAGACGCCACTGCGATATATTTTCCAGTTGCTAATCTCCCCTTTGACGTATAAACCTCGTAAATCCGTTTCGCCCTCAAGCTTATATTTAATAAGCGTGTTGAGGCTGGTAACAGAAATATAAGGTAATTCGTTTCTTTCAGGCATTCTTGACTAAAACCTTATCCAATATGGCGTTAATAAAGCCTTTTGCTTTTGGATCGAGATATGTTTTGGCATACTCCACACCAACATTGATGACAATCTTTTTGCTCACTTCTTCCGTGTCGTAGAAGAAATGACAATAGCAATACAAAAGAAGAGCTTGTTCTAGATGATCTAAACGATTCCAAGTCCATCCTCTCATATGTTCTTCATAAGCAGGGATGATTTCTTTCATATGTTTAATGGCAGCAATCACCATTCTTTTGACGAAAGTATCGGCAGATTCATAAGAGGTTTCGCAAAGGGAAGAGATTAATTCTTCCAAATCGATGGTCTTTCCCATTTCCGTATAGAGAAGAACGTCATAGATTGCGGCAATTGTTATTTCTTCTGCTTGTTTACGTTTCATGGTTATTCCTCTAAAGATCAATGTTCGTTTTGAACTTCAAAAGTTTACACCAAAGGGAAGATGATTTGTAGAGGAAAACGCTTCGATGGCAAAAAAAGAAAGGCTCTGTAACTTTTAATGGGGATGGCAAAAATCGCCATCCCCATCGATTGTTACAGCTTTGGCGAGTTTTAGGCATGAAAAAAGCCTCCTTTGCTAGAATCTATTGGCCAATAGAAAATAGAGAGGAGGCTATCGGGATGGAGTTCCAAAGCGTAACAAAAGGGCACCCTTTCGGATGCCCTTTGGCTCACCCCCATTGAGGTTACAGCTTTGGCGAGTTGTTTTATCGCCATCCCCATTCATCCCCATTAAAAGTTACAGAGCCAAAAGAAAACGCTCTTTGCAGAGCGTTTCCGATTTTTCTTATTTAGAAAGGGATGAAACTTTGATATGGACGCTGAAAGGAACCGCTTCGCACATCATAAACAAAGCGTCTGCGACACTGTTTTGAATATTCGTGCAAATCTCACCAACAGACTCCCCCTTTTTGACGGAAACATCTAAGTTAATATCGATTCTTCCATCTTTTCTAAAGAAAACTTTCACAGGGTTAGTCATCTTGAAAACGGAAGCCTTGCGGCCTTTAAAAACGGAGGCGCCAGAAACATGGTTGGTTGCTGTCTCAACAATCGTTGTAAAAGCACGATGGGAAATTCCCATGGTTCCATAAGGGCTAAAATTGTTTAAAAGATAATAATCACGGCTCATAAAATCATTTTACTCATCTTTGATGATGGCTTCAACTTTCTTCGTGATTTCTTCCGGAGTGAAGCCGAAGAACTTTAAGACTTCATTGGCTGGCGCACTACGTCCGAATTCATCCAAAGATATGACATGGTCCGCATATTTGTACCAAGTCGCGCCAGAAGCCATTTCCAGGGCGATGCGTTTATTTCTAGGAAGAGTCACAATCTTCGCTTGTTCTTCTTTTGAAAGCAAATCAAAACGATTGGTAGATGGCATAGAGATGACATCAAGATAAATTCCCTTTTCAGCCAAGACTTTTTGAACGGAGATGGCTAAAGAAACCTCGCTTCCGGAAGCAATGATTTCATATTGAGCATCTTTCGAGGCTTTAGAGATTAAATAAGCGCCTTGTGCCACTTTTTCTTCACTTGAGTTTTCTTCCAAAGGAAGATTTTGTCTGGTAAGAATCAAAGCGGTTGGATGGTCTTTGCTTGCTAAAGCCAATTTCCAAGCCCCAAACATTTCACGGTCGTCACAAGGACGAATCGTGTCTAATCCTGGGATTGTTCTTAAGGCTGCTAATTGTTCGATTGGCTCATGCGTTGGTCCATCTTCTCCAACAGCGATAGAATCGTGAGAAAGAAGGAAAATAGCAGGTACTTTTTCTAAGGAAGCCATACGAATGGCATTTTTGAAATAATCGCTAAAGACCATGAAACTACCGACATATGTAACAAGTCCGCCATGAAGAAGCATGCCATTTTGGGAGGCTGCCATTAAGAATTCACGAATGCCGAAATTGATATTCTTAGCATCTCTATGCTCAGGTGAGAAGCCTGGATCACCAGGAATATTCGTTTTCACCGAGGAGGCAACATCTGCGCTTCCACCAAAGCTGAAAGGAAGCTTATTAACCATCTCAAGCAAGAAACGTTCTGAGGCGTTTCTTGTAGATTCGCTTTCCTTTAATTCCGGAGAGACGATGGAATAATCGTCAATATTTCTTTCAAAGCCGTTCGCAAAATCACGATATTGAGCAGGGTATTTCGAAGCATAGGCTTTCTTTTCCGCTTCATAAGCCTCAAAGGCTTCTTCTCCACGTTTTGCGAAGCTATCTTTTAAATCTTGGTAAACGTCTTCGTCCACATGGAAAGGAAGATAGCCCTTCACGAATTTTTCTTCAGAAGCTTCGTAGTCTTCCTTCTTTAAAGGAGCGCCATGCGTCTTGCTAGAGCCCTGATTTGAAGTTCCATAACCGATAAATGTATGAAGAAGGATCATTGTTGGTTTTGAGGATTTCTTTGCCTCAAATAAAGCCTCGTTAATCTTAGAAACATCGTTACCATCGGCAACTTCTAACGTATTCCACTCTGCTGCTTCAAAACGTTTTCTTACATCTTCGCTCATAGAATTGGAGGTTGGTCCATCTAAAGTAGATGTGTTTTGATCGTAAAGAAGAATCAATTTCGCTAGTTTTTGATGGCCGGCAAAAGAAATTGCTTCTTGAGAGATTCCCTCTTCCAAGCAGCCATCGCCACATAAACAATATGTGTAATGGTTCATGATTCTTTCGCCTTCTGGATAGGATGCGCGAAGTTTTTCTTCGGCCATTGCCATGCCAACAGCTTGGGCAATGCCTTGTCCTAATGGACCGGCGGTTGCATCAACTCCACTTGTCACGCCATATTCAGGGTGTCCTGGAGTGCGACTATTTAACTGACGGAACTCTTTTAAGTCATCCATCGTTAAATCGTAACCAGCTACATGAAGCATGGCATAAAGAAGAGCGCTGTTATGCCCACTAGAAAGAACGAAACGATCGCGATTGATCCAAGATGGATGTTTCGGATCGGCAATCAAATGATATTTGAAAAGAACATACATCGCTGGCGCAATATCCAAAGCCATTCCTGGATGTCCGCTATTCGCTTTTTGAATCTCATCTAAGAGAAGGCAACGAATACTGTTGATGGATTTTTCGTCTTGATGTTTTTGAGTTTGATTGTCAGCCATATTTTTCCTTTCTAGTAGTTTTTTGGTTGTTTTTCAGTTATTTATATTATCTAAAGATAATATTTATTCTTTTTTAATCTCAACTCCCACTGCATCTAAAGCTTCTTGAGAAACAATAGAAGGAGCTTTAGACATTGGGTCGGTAGCTTGAAGATTCTTAGGGAAAGCTTCAACATCACGAATGTTATCCGTTCCACAAAGAATCATGCAAAGTCTATCCAAGCCTAGGGCAAAGCCAGCATGAGGAGGAACGCCATAACGGAAGGCTCTTAAGAACCAGCCGAACTTTCTTTCAACGTCTTCTTCTGATAAACCAAGCAAGCGGAAAATCTTCCATTGAGTATCGTGGTCGTAGATTCTTAAGGTTCCTCCACCCGCTTCATAACCGTTGATAACAATATCATAGGCATAGGCTAAGACCTTTTCTGGATCTGTGTCTAACAAAGGCAAATCTTCATCTCTAGGTCTTGTGAATGGATGGTGTTCAGCAGTATATTGGTCAGTTCCTTCGATTCTATCGAACATTGGGAAATTGACAACCCAAAGCAAATCATAGGTTCCGGCTTTGATAAGACCCATTTCTTTTGCGAAGAGGGTTCTTAACGCTCCTAAGCCAAAATCAATATCTCTTCTATCGTTCGAAGAAGCGAAAACAAACAAATCATCTTCCTTCAAAGAAAGGAAAGAGCGAAGTTCCGACTCAATTTCAGGAGTTAAGAATTTGGCGAAAGATCCTTCAAGTTTTCCATCTTCCACTTTCAATGTTAAAACGCCTTTGAGATTGAATTTTCTCGCTTCCATCGAAAGAAGATCAACTTTTTTACGGCTCGTTTCTTTGCCTTTTCCTGGGATGAGAATACCTTTGATGTATTTTGCGTCTTTAAAAGAAGCAAAGTCCGTTTTCTTAAGGATTTCACTCACGTCTTGAATATGAAGCCCATATCTTGTATCTGGCTTATCAGAGCCATAGGTATCCATAGCTTCCCAATAATTTATGCGACGCAATGGAAGCTTGATATCAACGTTAACGATTTCTTTGAAATAACGTTTAAGCATTCCTTCAGCAAGTTCAAGAACTTGATCTTGATCCATAAAAGAGGTTTCAACGTCAATTTGGGTAAATTCAGGTTGTCTATCCGCACGAAGATCCTCATCACGGAAACATTTTGCGATTTGATAATATCTTTCGATACCGCCAATCATTAACAATTGTTTGAAAAGCTGAGGAGACTGAGGTAAAGCATAGAAACATCCATGATGTAAACGAGATGGAACGAGATAATCTCTCGCGCCTTCTGGCGTAGCCAAATCCAAAATTGGTGTCTCCACTTCCAAGAAACGATTGGAATCAAGGTAATCGTGAGTAATTTTCACGATTTTCGCACGAGTACGAAGATTGTTTAACATGCATGGACGACGTAAATCAAGATAGCGGTATTCCAACCTAGTATCTTCTAGAGCGTCCGTCTTATCGGCAATGATAAAAGGAGGATTTTCCGCTTTATTAATGACTTTCATGTCTTTAACAAGGACTTCAATATCTCCAGAAGGAAGTTTTGGGTTTGGAACATCTTTTTTACGAACGACACCTTCGACCTGGATGACATATTCGTTACGCACATCCGGAACTTTGCTTGGATCTTCTACACAAAGCTGGACGATACCTGTATTGTCTCTTAAATCAATAAAAAGGATGGAGCCTAGATTTCTTCTTGTTGAAACCCAGCCTACTAACGTAACTTCTTCACCAACGTTAGCTAAGCGTAATTCTCCGTTATAGTTCGTTCTTTTCATTTTTCTTCCTCCTCATGATGATGGCAATGCTCATGGTTTTCAATGGAATCAAAAGCGGCATCTAATTCATCTTCAAGTTTATTCAAATCAATTTGTTTTTGTTCTTTTGTTGCTAGATTCTTTAATTGAGCAACGCCATTCTCCAACTCTTCAGAGCCAATAATGAGGGCGAATTTCGCCTTTCTCTTTTCTGCTTTCTTGAAGGCGCTGCCTAATTTCGTAGAAGCAAGAGGGTTATCTACCTTAAAGCCAAGAGAACGAATTTCTTCTGTGATGTTAAAGGTATCATCCAAAACTTCTTCTCCAACTGGAATGACATAAACATCGATTCCATCGTCGATATCTTTCAATAAGCCATTGTCTTTTGCTAAGTTATAGACACGTTCAATGCCCATGGCATAGCCAACTCCGGCTAAATCAGGACCGCCGAGTTCTTTAACGAGTCCACCATAGTGTCCTCCACCACAAAGAGCTCCATAATCCACGCCCGCATCGCTTAATGCGTGAATTTCAAAGACGACTTCGGAATAATAATCAAGACCTCTGACCAACGAATCATCGATTTCGTATTCAATTCCTAAATCATTAATGATAGATAAGGTTGTGTAGAAACGTTTTTCAGATTCCTCGGAAAGGTAATCTTTGATTTTTGGTGCACCTTTGGCGATTTCTTGGTCTTTTTCGACCTTACAATCTAAAATTCGAAGAGGATTTAATTCCAATCTTTCATGGCAGTCTTCGCACATTTCATCGATTCTTCCTTGGAAGAACTCTTTCAAGGCCTTGCGGTAATTACTTCTCGTCGTATCATCACCAATCGTGTTGATTTTCAAACTTAGGTTTTTGAAACCGAGCATATAAAGAGATTGCATGGCCATGATAATGCATTCAGCGTCTGCGCGAGGGCTATCTTGGCCAATTTCCTCAACACCGAATTGATTGAATTGGCGATATCTGCCTAATTGAGGTCTTTCATAACGGAAAGTAGGTCCATGATAATACAGTTTTAATGGAAGGTTTCCGCCATCCGCATACATCTTATTAGAAACAACGCTACGCACGATTCCCGCTGTGAATTCCGGCCTCATTGTGACCGAACGGTCTCCCTTATCCATGAAAGTGTACATTTCTTTACGGACAACGTCGCTGCTTCCTCCTGTTCCACGTGAGAAAACATCCGTATATTCGAGAACGGGTGGAACGATTTCCTTATAGGCATAAAGCTCTACGCAGGTGGACAAAACATCGGTGATATATTGGATTCCGGTCATTTCCTCCCCGAAAATATCATGAGTTCCTTTTACTGGTTGATAATTGCTCATATTCTCCTCCTTTAATGGATTATTCTTTTACATTCATAAATACCTTTTACGCCTTTTAAAGCCGCAAAAACATCTTCTAACGTCTTTGAATCAGACACATAAATTGTTGCTCCGATAACATCGTTCATCGTTTCGTGAATAAGATGGACTTTTAAATCGGTGACCTCAACTCCTTTTGAGGACATGGTTGCAAGCATATCCGCAAGAAGGTTTTGACGATCGTTGGCATAAATTTGAATATCAACAGGGTAAGTTGATATTCCCAAATTAGGGTTCCAATGAACACTGATGGTTCTTTTGCCTGCGTCAGCGATATTTGGACAATTCAAACGGTGAACAACAATTCCCTTCCCTTTTGTAACGTATCCAGTGATATCGTCTCCAGGAATTGGTGTGCAACATTTCGCCAAAGAGACAGCAACATTATCGATTCCATCGACAATAATTGGGTTTTTGCTGTCTTTGGAAGAGTTATGTCTATTCAGGTTCGTTTTCTTATCTTCCTTACGGACCCCAAGATAGTCGATTAAGACAAACGGAGTGATGTTACGATTCGCCACCGCTTCATAAAGCGTGTCCATATCAGAGAAATTGAACTTGCTTAAGGCCTTGCTTTCGAGAAGTTTTTCCATCTCACCAACACCAATATCCTGGGCTTTAAAAGCTTCAAGGCAGCTTTCGTAGCCTTTGCGGATTGTTTCTTCGCGAAGGTATTGGCTATTTTTAGCAATGCTCTTTTTAATGTGAGATTTTGCGCTGGCGGTTTTAGCAATCTCCAACCACCCTTGATTTGGTCCAGGAGAATTTTTGGAGGTTTTGATTTCGCAAACATCTCCCGTTTTCAAAACGGTGTTAAGCGGAACCATTTGTCCATTAACAACTGCTCCTACAGCCGAATCTCCGACTTTTGTGTGAATTTTATAAGCAAAATCTAGGGTTGTTGCTCCACTAGGAAGATCAATAACCTTTCCTAGAGGTGTAAATACATACACGTTCGCATTAAAAATATCGTTAGAAAGAGCGGCCATATATTCTTTGGCGTTGCCACTCTCTTCTCCAGAAATAGAGACAAAATCACGGAACCAGTGAAGTTTATTTTCGATGTCTTTTTGTTCTTCACGAGCATTGTAATTGTTGCCTTCTTTATATTTCCAATGGGCGGCAACACCTTCTTCCGCGATTTGGTCCATTTCTTCAGTTCGAATTTGAACTTCATAAATATTTCCATCTCCGGAAACGATACTGGTGTGCAAAGACTGATACATGTTTGGCTTTGGCATAGCGATATAGTCTTTGAAACGACCGGGAATAGGTTTGAATGTCGCATGAACAATTCCAAGGATCTCATAGCATTGCATGATCGTTTTTGTAATCACACGAATAGCCAAAACATCGTATATTTCATCGAAATTGTAATTTTTGAGATACATTTTTCGATAGATGGAATAAATAGATTTGATACGCGATTCCATACGGAATGGTATTTTTTGTTCGAAAATCAAGTCAGCGATACGTTTCTTTAAACTGTTAAGCGATTCTTGGCGGTTGCTTTCTCTTTCATTCAACATCTTTAAAATCGCATTGTATTTCTCTGGTTCAAGATATTTCAAAGAAAGGTCTTCCATTTCGCTTTGCATTTTATAAATACCTAAACGATGGGCAATTGGAGTAAAAACCTCCAATGTTTCCTTTGCTAGGGCTTTTTGACGTTCTGGGCGCAAAGAAGAAAGAGTTCTTAAATTATGAAGACGATCGGCAAGCTTAACGATAATGACACGAACATCTTTCGCCATGCCTAAGAAAATCTTTCGGTGATCTTCCGCTTCAAAATCTTGCTCCGTACGGTGGGAGAGCTTCATTCTTTGAATTTTGGTTAAAGAATCGACGATTAAAGCGACATCTTCTCCAAAACGTTTCTTAATTTCGGCAATCGTTAAATCGGTATCTTCGACTGTATCGTGCAAAAGACCGGAAATAATCGTCTCAGGTCCTGCCTGAAGTTGAGCCAAAATATAGGCCACTTCAATTGGGTGTTGAATATAAGGCTCACCAGAACGGCGAAATACGCCAGCGTGTTTTTCTTTCGCTAAAAGATAGGCTTCTTGAATCAATTCACGATCTTTTTGGTCCTTAATATAAACACAAAAAAGCTCACGAAGGTCTTCGTAAGTGTGCATGGGGTAGCCCCCATTAGGAACTAACGCAACTTGTTCTGTTTTCTTTTCTTCCGCCATAATGACAATATTATATTACGCATGCACGAGAAAATGGAATTTTAGAAAGCCCTTTCCGCCATCAAATTAAGAGAAAGTTTTCCTTTAAATTCATTCAAACGGAAATTTAGAAGAAGATTGACCTTTTCATCCGCTTCAAATGAGTTTTCTCCTAAAGAGAAAGAAAAGATTTTTGTATCCTCGGAAAGTTTTACAGAAAGGTATTTTCCACCTTTAAGGTAAGTAAAGGTTGTTGGATTTAAGCCTTTAAGTAGGAACTTCGGTGCCTCCCAGCCTAAGCCAAAAGGTGAGAAGGTTTCAATCAAACGATAGGATTTCATATTGCATTCATTCAATGATATATCGATTCCATCGTCATTTTTTGCCATTATTTTATGCTTTAAGGCAAAGAAAATATATTCTTTGCGGAAAGATTCAAAATCTTCTTTACGAATAGAACAACCACCCGCAAAAGGGTGCCCACCCTTACTAAGAAGAGGGATATTAATCTCTTTAAATACATCTAGAATATTAACCCCTTCAAGAGAGCGTAAGGAGCCGACAAGAAGGGAAGGATCCTTTTCCATAGGAGAAAAAACAGCAACAGGTTTTTGATAGGTTGCTAAAAGTCTTGATGCAAGAAGGCCATTTAGTCCCTCTGGTAAAGAGGTTTGGACAACAATCGCCAAATCGCTTGGTGAAAGGGAAAGTTCATCCACGGCGTTTTTAGTCAGTTCTTTTCTTTTTTCGTTTTCTTCGTTAATCCAAGAGGAAATCGTTTCATTCATTTTTGGATCTCTTTCCACGAAATAGCGAAGAAGGCGATTGATCGTGCTTCCTTTTTCGATTCTTCCAATCGAGTTTATCTTTGGAATGATTTCCATTTGGAAAACGGATTCATCAATGTATTTTCTTTCTGTTAGTAACAAAAACTCATTGATTGGTTTTTTTCTGATGTAATCAAGCATTAAGCGGATAATTTCACGATTATACGAAAGAAAAGGCATCATATCAGAGATGGTAGATACCGCTCCTAAAGAAAGAAGATAAGGGTCCGTTTTCTTAAGCAAGGCATGAGAAAAAATAAAAGACAAATAGCCAGCAGAAATTGCTACTGAACCATATTTCGTTGTTTCTGGATGAATCACAATATCGGCTTCAGGAGCAACATCATCAAATTCGTGGTGATCAAGAATAATTACTTCAATACCTAATTTTTTTGCTTCTTTTAGAGCGTCATGAGCAGTCACGCCATTATCGCAAGTAAAAATAAGTGAGTAGCCTTTTTGAAAGATTTTATCGACGTTGTTGACCGTTAAACCATATCCGTCTTGATAACGCGAGGGAAGATATCCTTCGGTTTGGATGCCAAATTCACGAAAAGCACGCACCAAAATGGAAGTAGACATCACCCCGTCTGTATCATAATCCCCATAAACAAGGACTTTTCCTTTTCTTTCCTTGATGTCTTCCAAACGTTCAATTGCCTTTAAAACAATAGGGTTGTCGTCCAAAAGGGGCAAATTAGAAAAAGAAGGAGGAAGAGAAATTCTCTCATATTCCTCCTTCGTGATTCCGTAATGTTGGCAAATTCTATCCAGCAAGCTATCCATTATTAGTCGTTAATTCCAATGAAGGTAGCTTCTTCAGGCTCAGAAGACTTCTTTTTTTGTTTACCGTTCTTATCTTGATTACGAGGGCGATTTTCCCAAGTTTCCTTAACGGATCTTCTAAGTGAAGAGATTCCTTCAGAAAGAAGTTTTGTAGTAGGAACGGTAATGGTAAGAACTAAGGCAAGCGCAATCAAAATTGCGATGGAAACTCCTAAGAATACCGTTCTATAGAGAGCTGGTGCAACACCAATAAATGGTAAGAATGTGCCGAGAAGCAACAAGGAATAGATAATGATTTCACCAGCACTTTGAGAATTCGCCAAAGTGAGCATAGAATTTCTGAAAGAAAGAGTGTTCTTATCTTTTTCACGGCTGTCTTTGATTAATTCTTTTTCCTTATTAAATAAAATGGAAGCAAGCATCTCAAGAATAAAGAAAGCAGATAAGACGCTAAGAGAAACAACAGGTGTGACAGCAAGTCTTGTCAAAGTGAAGAAGCCAGTGATCACGACGCTATTTCCTAAAGCAAAGACAGTTGCAGGTAAGGAACGAGAGAGACCGAAACGGAGCCAATAATAGACAAGCATGGAAGCGGAAGCAACGCTAAGCGCCACATAAATCATGCTTAAATCTGGGCTTCCGGCTTGATAAACAACACGATTGCCACTCACAGTGATAGCTTCCATATCAGCGTTATAGGTAATCGCCTTTGCTAAAGCCTCATTCAAATAATCATGCATGGCTTCATCTTTAACGACGAAATCATATTGGGCTTCGGCATCGAAATAAACGCTAAGTGGGACGTCAAAATGATAGACGTCGTATTTTTTAATTTCGCTATCATCGTTGATAGATACGGTGGTTTGTTCCAAAGTGATATCGCCACTTACATAATCGGCTAATTTCTTGTCATTATAAGAAATGACATCTAAAAGATAATTACGGACGTCGTCTAAGGAAGCCATTGTCTTAGTGGCTTGGGATTTAGAGTCAACACGATACTCTACGGAGATAGATGTTGTATTTTCAAAAGCCCCAGAATAATTGAAGGCATCACCCTTCAAGGAAGAGAAGACGCTTACCCCAACTATCGAAGCAAGAGCTAAGACCCCTGCTAAAACTTCCCAAATACGTTTATGTTTGGTGAAATCCTTATCGGCATAAGCACCGAAATAGGTTTGTTTTTCTTCTTTAAGAAGGTTAGGAATCTTACTTTCGTCAACAAAGTAGGTTTTATTTAAAGTTTTTTCGGAAGAGGAATCATTTGCAAGCATCCAACCTTGGAAATGTCCTAAAATCAAATTCAAGATAGTTCCTGCAGCAGCCGTCCAAATAAGAGATAAGCCCATTTTTCCGACTGTTCCTGGAATAAATCCATAAATGCAAAGACCGATGACGATTGCAACAATACCGGCATCAAGTGTAGGCCAAAGAGCTTTTTTGGCACCTTCGGATTCCGCTTTCTTTAAAGAACGGCCCTTGTAAAGTTCGTCTTTTAATTTGGAATAATAATAAACGCCGCCAAAGATGGTAACCAAACCGCCAAGAATAAAGCCGACTAGGGCGCCAATGCCAAATTGAGCAGAGAAATAAGAGAAAACGAGAATGCCCAATTCAATGGAAAGAAGGGTATTGCTCATAATTCCTAAAGCACCTAAATGGTAGAAAAGAGCGAGAACAACGGCCGCAATGCATAAAGAAACGATCATCGCGATCATCGTAGGCCCCATATTAACACTTAAATGCCAGTCATTTGGGGTGATGATGCTATCTACAGAAGCAGGAACATCGGTAGAATAATCGAAAGTAATGTCGTATTTATAAGAGGAAGCATTCAAAATAGAGCAGTAATATAAAGCCGCTTTATAGGCAGCTCCTGCCTTGGAAGAATCGAAATTTCCATTTTGAATAGCGTCACTATTAGGAATTAATTGGAATTTCGTGTAGTTATTATTTTCGTTGGTTGTGTCAACATGCCAAGCATTGGATGCGCCTTCTCCGAAAACGAGACGCTTTGCCATATTTGGATCATAATCCTCAGCGGAAGTATTCGTGGCATCAAGATAGTTATCGCCTTCTTGGAAATGGTTCCAAAGAACAACATAACAATATTGAGCTTCCGTGGAAGATTCGCTGTCCGCTTCTTTAGAGTTGTCAGAGCAGAATTTAATAAGTTCGTTTAATTCGCCATTTTCGCCAGGTTGATTAACTTTGATGGTGACAACAGGAACATTATTAACGTATTCGATGGCGGCTGTATTGCCTTCAAACATTTTATTGCTACGATAAGAAGTTCTAGAAGGAGCGTCTTTTTGAATTTCTTGGGTAGGTGCACCAACACCAATGGTGATATCTCGGCCAGAGAAAGAAAGATAGTCTTCCAAATAACGATATTCGGTATCATCGTTAGAAGCAGTTCTTACGGTGACTTTGATGGTATCATAACCAACTTTGTCTACTTCCGCATTCACATCCCAATTTTCAAGACGGTTTTCCATTTCTTCCGCAACTTCATCAACGGCATCATAGCCTTCGGTTTGTTGGATGTAATTAGCAGGATCCACTCCTTTATAGGTGGTATCTTTTTTGGAAATCTTAAAATAAAGCGCCTTGCTATTGCCATAGCTAACATCCGTGTCCATCATGGAAATGGCATTGCCCATAGTGGCAAGAGAACCAATGATGAGTAACGAGCTTGTTAGGATATAACCGAGTTTACGTAACATATCTCTCCTCCAAGTATCTAGCAGGTCTAGCATAAAAGAATGCAGACAATTGCGATAATTATTTTACGCACGCACGTATGCGATAGCAAGAAATAACGCTGGAAAACACGCAATCAAGAAAGAAAAGGAAATCAAAAAAGATATTCCTGACTCACAAACCCTAAGTGTTTGCGAGCTTTTGAAGTAGCTTCACGTCCCCTTGGTGTGCGGTTAATCATGCCGATCATCACCAAATAAGGCTCATACACGTCTTCTAAATTGGTGATTTCCTCGCCAATCGCGGAAGCAATCGATTCAATACCCACTGGTCCGCCATGAAAACGCTCGATGATTGTTCTTAAATACTTAATATCAACATCGTCTAAACCAAGTTCATCGATTTTTAAAGCGTTCATGGCTTTTAAGGCTATTTTAGAGTCGATGCTTTCTAGCCCTTCATATGAGGCAAAATCACGGACTCTTCGATAGATTCTATTCGCAATTCGTGGAGTTCCACGAGAACGTTTGGCCAAAAGGGAAGAGGCTTCTTCATCAATTGGCATTTTTAAAACGCGAGAAGTTCTCTTGATAATGGCTTCAATTTCAGCATTCGTATAGAAATCCATTTTCGCAGAAATTCCAAAACGAGCCCGTAAAGGAGCGCTTAAATCACCAGCTCTTGTTGTCGCGCCAACAAGAGTGAAAGGTGGCAAGGCCATATTCAAAGGCTTGGAATTTCCATCGTGATTAACCATGATAGTTAATTGAAAATCTTCCATTGCGCCGTAAAGAATTTCTTCGACTTGTCTAGGAAGACGGTGAATCTCATCGATAAAAAGAACGTCTCCTGGCTCTAATTCGCATAATATTGCCGCTAAATCGCCTGTTCTCTCAATGGAAGGTCCGTTTACTGTTTTAATATTCCCGCCCATTTCATTGGCGATAACATAAGCGAGCGTCGTTTTTCCTAAACCTGGCGGGCCATAAAGTAAAACATGATCCAAAGGTTCTTCTCTTTTTTTAGCCGCGCCAATAAAAACACGGAGATTGTCTTTTAATTCAGTTTGTCCCACATATTCCGAAAGAGTATGAGGTCTCAAAGTAAGATCGCTAGAGAGATCCCCTTCTTCTTTATTGGCATCTAAGATTCTTTCTTTTTTCATTTACGACTTCCTCTAAGTTTCAATAAAGCAGCGCGAAGAATATCTTCTGTAGAAAGATTTGGCTCATTAATGCTAGAAAGAGCAGCATCTATATCTTTGACTTTAAAGCCCATGCTCTTTAATGCGGCACGAACGTCTTCGTATCTTTCATCGTTAGTGTTCTTATTGGTTGGTGAAGCGAGTTTTCCTTTCAAATCCAAGATAATCTGAGAGGCGGCTTTAGGGCCAATTCCAGGAAGTTTTTTCAAATATGAAGTATTACTAGCAGAAATTGCGCGGAAAAGTTCATCTGGAGTTGTCGCACTAAGGGCGTTTATTGCCGTTTTTGGGCCAATGCCCTTCACTTGAATCAATGATTTAAAAGCGTCTTTCTCCATCTTTGTCGAAAAACCAACCAAATAATGGTCGTTCTCGTTATAAACTTCATAAGAATAAACGGTCGTTTCCGTGCCAACTTGCCATTCTAAAGGCCTTGCCACAAAAAGCTCAAAAGCAATTCCATTGACATCAATGGCAATGGAATCGTTCGAAACATCAATGATTTTTCCGGTAAATGAATAATACATAAGTCAGTTTAAACAAGCGAAGAAGATGCAAAAGAGAAGAATAAAGAGAGCAGACACTAGGGAAACAACACCAGCAAAAAGCGTCTCTTTTTTCATAAGAAAATTATAGCTATTCCGTATAGGTGAAATCAAATTCTCCAATGGAAACCGTATCACCATTAACAGCGCCAGCCTCTTTTAACTTATCATCGATATTCACGGAATTTAATAATTTGATGAGTTGCTCAACGCCTTCATCCGTCGAAAGATTGATTAAAGCAGCTCTGGCTTCTAGCTTTTCGCCCTTAATAACCCAGGCATGTTTTCCAAGAGAAAGTACTTGATAGTTCTCTTTGGAATCTTCGTGAGCGTCGTAGACTTTCATTTCCGTCTCACTATTCACCCCTTTGATTGGGAAAAGTGGCGTAGAATCTACTAAATCAGCGATTTTATAAAGAAGCTTTTCAATACCTTTATGCGTAATTGAAGAAAGAGGAATTGATTCGAATCCTAATTTTTTATCAAATTCGGCTTTTCTTTCTTCCGCCCCTTCGGAGTCCATTTTAGAAGCGACAACAATTTGCGGTCTTTTTTCTAAATCCGCACCATAATCTTTTAATTCAGCGTTGATGATTTGGTGGTCAGAATAGGGATCTCTTTCCCCGCTCATTGAAACCATATGAACAAGAACACGGCAACGTTCTGTATGGCGGAGGAAGGTAATTCCTAAGCCTTTTCCTTCATGTGCCCCTTCGATTAAGCCTGGCAAATCCGCCAAAACAAAGCTTCTTCCATCTGGCAAATAAGCAACGCCCAGGTTTGGAATCAAGGTGGTAAATGGATAGTCAGCCGTTGGAACATTCGCTTTAGTAACAACATTCAAGAAAGTTGACTTGCCAACAGAAGGGAAGCCAACAAGCCCAGCATCAGCAAGCATCTTCAATTCAAGAATCAAACGCTTTTTTTCTCCTGGATGGCCATTTTCTGCGATTCGTGGAATACGATGACGAGAAGATTTAAAGCAAGTGTTCCCTCTTCCTCCTCTTCCTCCTTTGGCTACGCAAACCGTTTGCCCTTCTTCATGCAAATCTGCTAAAACACGCCCGGTTTTTTCTTCACTGATGATTGTTCCACATGGTACTTCAACAAAAACATCGGAGGCAGCATGGCCATACATGTTTTTACGTTGGCCTTTTTCTCCGTCCATAGCGATGATAACGCGAGAATGGCGGAAATTATAAAGAGTATTCAAATTCTTTTTCGCAACGAAAAAAATCGAGCCTCCTCTTCCTCCATTCCCCCCATCAGGTCCGCCTTTGGTGGTATGTTTATCTTGTAAAAAGGAGATGGCTCCGTCTCCGCCTTTTCCACTTCTTACTTCTATTACACAACGATCGATTAGCATGTTTGTGTCTCCTTAATTTTTCTTTTGAGATAGTTCTTCTTTTTCTTCAGAGCTCAAAAGATAGTTCTTTTTGTTTTTCTTAATTTTTACTAAATCCTTATAAAAGCGAAGGGATGTTTTTAAAGGAGAAGAAACGGTCGAAGAAGGATCGTCCGTCCAAGTCGCAGGAATTTCTTTGATAGAAAAACCATTTAATTGTAAAAAATAAAGATATTCAACATCAAAGGCAAAACCATTGATGATTTGTCTTTTAGCCATTTCTTTTGCAACATTCAAACGGAACAATTTAAAACCGCATTGAGTATCATGAATTCCCTGAAGATGGAATTTATGGCGTACGATGAAACGCGCTCCCCAAGAAGTTAAACGACGAACAAAGGATTGCTTCGTAAGGATTTTTGATCCTTTGCTATGTCTTGAGGCAATAAAACAATCATAATGAGTAATTTGCGGAAGAATTGAATCTAAGATATGAATGTCTGTTGCAAAATCAGCATCCATAAAAAGGACATAATCTCCTGTGGCAGCCAAAATGCCTTTTTCGACTCCGTGTCCCTTTCCTGGAATGTCTTCATATGGCAAAAGTTTTACTTGAAGAGGCATCTTTTTCATTCCTTCTTCAAGGGCTTTTTGTGAAGGCTCATCAGAATGATCAGAGACAATCAAAATATCATAGGCAACACCTAAAGAATCAAAATAAGGTATGCCTATATTTTCTAAGTGATCCAACAATTTGGCCGTCTGATTTTTAACGGCAATTACAATGTCTAGTTTCATACGAATAGATTATAAAGTATCCCTGCAAGGGATTCCATTTTACATTAATGAAAAACGGCTCCACACGGGAGCCGTTTCTTGAAGAATTGCTTATTTCGCTTCGATTGGATAAACAGAAACTTTCTTTCCGTTCTTTCCAACGCGCTCGAATTTCACGATGCCTTCGATGACAGCGTAAATGGTGTCATCTCCACCGATCTTCGTGCCTGCTCCTGGACGAATTTTTGTTCCTCTTTGGCGATAAATGATATTGCCAGCAAGAACGTGTTGTCCATCACCGACTTTTGCGCCTAATCTACGACCAGCAGAATCACGGCCGTTTTTCGTGCTAGATACACCTTTTTTGGAGGCGAATAATTGCAAATCAATGACGAAATTCATTTGTGCTTCCTTTCTAGCTTCACATTCTTCGGATAAGAAGAAGCGACGCTTTCAATTTGTTTCTCGATGGTTTCGAGAACAATGTAATCGTGTTCAGAAACTTCCTTAAGAGCTTCTAGATACACATGGCCTTCTTTTACTTCGCTTTTGTAATTCTGATCTCCATCTTGAAGATTATTCAAACCCCCAAGAAGAATTCCACTGACGGCTGCGCATACCAAGTCGTGCCCATAGGGGCCACTTCCAGCATGCCCTTTCACCTCCAAAGAGATAAACTTACCGTTTTTTTCAACAAAAGTAACAGAAATCATTAGGCGTTGATGGATTCGATAACCAAGCAAGTATAAGGTTGACGATGTCCTTGTTTTTTACGGACATTGGCTTTGCTCTTGTACTTATAGATGGTTAATTTCTCGTTTAATCCTTGTTTTTCAACTTTGGCAAGAACGCTAGCACCCTCAACATAAGGTTTGCCAACGATTGTTTTCTCACCACCGAGTAAAAGGACTTTTTCGAGTTTCACTTCTTTTCCAGCTTCAGCATCAAGTTTCTCGACATAAATCTTGTCACCAACAGAAACTTTGATTTGCTTGCCACCAGTCTCGACGATTGCGTACATGCTATTTCCTCCTTTTTTGTCTAGTACTCGCTTTAATGGTCCGATTTTGATTCGCGTTAGTTACCACTTCAAAGCGGTTGAGGCGCTAAGGAGCGTCACAACGTTAATAACTATACCACTTCATTTTAAGAAAACAACGATGATTTGTAAGGCTTTCTAATTTTTTTCTTTCTTTTTTCCAAATATCCCACCAAATGGATAAAATGAAGAGAAAAAGATAGCGTTAATCAACCATCAAATCATTTTCGTGAAACGAGAAATAAGTGTCATTCGAAACGATAATGTGATCCAATAGACGCACCCCGAGTAAAGCGGAGTTTTTCGCCAATGTGTTTGTAAATTCGATCTCCCCTTTTGAAGGCAAAGGAAGCCCAGAGGGATGATTATGAAGCAAGACAAAATAAGAGAAGAAAGAGCCAGTAATTTCCATTAAGATGATTTTGGAGGAAGCACAAATTCCATTCTCATCTCCAGTGAAAACGACTTTTTCTTTACGGATTCTCTTTCGCTTGTCGTAGCAAAGCAAGAAGAGTATCTCTCTTTTCTCTTGTCCCAGAAAAAGTCGATAATGCTCGAATATTTCCTTCGCAGAAAGCAAAGAGAGGTAAGGTGCTTCGACAGAAGAGCGTCTAGCGATTTCGAAGGTGGCAGCCAAGGTTAACGCTTTGGCATCAGAAATTCCCTTAATGGAATAAAAGGATTCCACAGGTGTACTTGCCAAGGTTGGAAAGTCCTTGTAAGTAGACAAGATTTCAGAAGCCAGTTCTAAAGCGTTTTTCCCCACACACCCACTTCGAAGCAATATTGCTAAAAGCTCAGGGTCATTGCACGTTGAGATTCCTTTCCTTAGGGCCTTTTCCCTAGGTAAGTTCTCTTTTTTCATTTCTTTGATAATCATTTCCAGGTGAATTGCCAGCCACCGGGTATTTTTGCACTCCCCGAGGAAGTGCGGAAAATCCGATAAACCACAACCGCCGTTATCGCAATCGCCAAAACCGCCATAACAGCAGTTAAGGTAATCGCTTCGCCAGGAACAATCGTCTCTAGTTCTTCCGGATTTAATGCTCGCATATTTGAAAAACCTCCCTTCACTTATAAGAAGGGGGGTATTTCGAAAAACGGACAAAAATTTTTACTTATTTTTGAATTTCCGCTATTTTGGCTTCAACATTTGCTAAAAGTTTGCTGTTGTTAGAAAGCTTTTCTTCCTCAACGCGAACTTTTTCTTTCGGTGCTTTTGCTAAGAAACCAGGATTGGAAAGAATTTTATTCGAACGGGCAATCTCCCCTTCCAAATAAGTCTTTTGCTTCAATAGGCGCTCAAGCAATACCGAAGGATCCACATCTTCTTCCACAACCATGGAGAATCCAGGATACATGAAAGGATTTCCACCTAAAGCTTCTTTTTTCACGGAATAAGAGGTAGCGAAAGCAAAACGAGAGAGATACTCTCCAAAGCCAGCGAACGGCTCTTTTGGCGAAACGATCAATCTCACTTTGGCATTAGGCGCTATGGAATTTGTAGATTTGTAATTACGGATATCGCGAATCATATCTTGAAGAATAGCAACCTTATCGCTTGCTTTTTTGTTCAACAATTCCTTCTCATAAACCGGATATGGTTCACACATAATGGAATCTTTATGAGCAGGCAAAGAGAGATACATTTCTTCGCTTACGAATGGGCAATATGGATAAATCATGAGGATGATTTCACGCATTACCTTATATAAAACATCCTTCGTGACTTCCGCTTCTTCTCCGCCATGCGAAAGAGAAATCTTAGAGAATTCCAAATAGGAAGAGCAGAAATCATCATAGACAAAGTCATACAAAGTTGAAGAGGCTTGTCCAAATTCATAAGAATCCATCTTGCTTCCAACTTTTTTCACAGTCTTTTCAAGACGGTCTAAAATGAAGGCGTCTAAGGTTCCTAATTTCTTCTTGTCGATTTCATGAGGAGTATACGAATCCCCTAAAACACCTTCAACATAACGGCAAGCGTTCCAGATCTTATTCAAATAGGCTTCACTCGAAGCAACCTTTTCTTCGATATAACGCATATCCATCCCTGGGGTGCAGTTGGTGGTAATGAAATAACGAAGAGCATCCACGCCATAACGATCGATGACATCCATCGGATCGATGCCGTTTCCTAAGGATTTAGACATCTTTCTTCCTAAAGAGTCACGAACAAGGCCATGGATAACAACATCTTTGAAAGGAACTTCATCGGTAAAATGAAGGGATTGGAAAATCATCCTTGAAACCCAGAAGAAGATAATGTCATACCCCGTTACCAAGCAAGAGGTAGGGAAATAACGTTGGAAATCAGGACTATCCGTGTTTGGCCAGCCTAAAGTGGCAAAAGGCCATAAAGCGCTAGAGAACCACGTATCCAAAACATCTTCGTCTTGGCGGTAGACATTTAAATCTGGAGTTTCTTCACTAACTAAAAGCTCTCCTGTTTCCTTATTGTAATAAGCAGGAATACGGTGTCCCCACCAAAGTTGTCTAGAAATGCACCAGTCTTCGATATTGCTCATCCAACGTAACAAGACTTTCTCGAAACGTTTTGGGACAAAGTTAACTTTTCCGGAAGTTTTTTGTCTTTCAAGAACTTTATCGGCAAGAGGCTTCATCTTCACGAACCATTGCTTAGAAAGCATAGGTTCCACGACCGCGTCACTTCTTTCGGAGTGTCCGACAGAGTGGACGATTTTTTCGATTTTTACAAGATGTCCCTCTTCTTTCATCTTCTCTACTAAAGCTTTACGGCATTCATAACGGTCCATGCCTTGATAGATACCGCACTTATCGTTCATATGGGCGGTTTCATCAAGAACTTTAATCATTGGGAAACCATATTTTTTAGCCAAAGCAAAGTCATTTGGATCATGGGCTGGCGTACATTTCATCGCGCCTGTTCCAAAAGAAAGATCGACATAGGAATCAGCCATCAAAGGAAGCTCTTCCCCATTGGCTGGATTGATAACTTTTTTCCCGACTAAATTCTTATAACGAGAATCTTTAGGGTTCACGAAAACGGCCGTATCGCCAAACATGGTTTCTGGACGAGTTGTTGCAACGATGATGCTTTGGTCTGTTCCCACCACATCATATTTAAAATAGAAGAATTCTCCTTCATCATCTTTGTGAATGATTTCAATGTTGCTTAAAGCCGTCTTTAATTCAGGATCCCAGTTGGTAATCCTTTCTCCTTGATAAATAAGACCTTCATTATAAAGAGTGACGAAAACATGACGAACAGCTTTAGAAAGCCCTTCATCTAAAGTAAATCTTTCGCGGGAATAATCGATAGAAAGGCCCATTTTCTTCCATTGTTCATGGATGGTTTTAGCGTATTCGTCTTTCCATTCCCAAGCTTTCTTCAAGAAGCCTTCTCTTCCTAAATCATAACGGGAGATACCTTCTTCTCTTAGCTTTGCCTCGACTTTTGCTTGGGTGGCAATGCCAGCGTGGTCCATTCCCGGAAGCCAAAGGACGTCATATCCTTTCATTCTCTTATATCGGGTGATGATATCTTCCAAAGTCGTATCCATCGCATGTCCAAGATGTAGTTTTCCTGTAACGTTTGGTGGCGGAATAACAAGAGAGAACGGGGGTTTTGATTTATCTAAACCAGCTTTGAAATAATCGCCGCTAACCCATTTTTCATATTTGCCCTCTTCGACTGTTTTTGGGTCATAATGCTTATCGAGCATTTTTTCTCCTCCTTAAAATAAAAAATACGCCGAATCCCATATAGGGACGCGGCGCGCGGTACCACCCTAATTCCAAAGAAGATTTTCTTTGGCTCTTTGGCTTTAACGCAGCAAACGGAATTTCTTCTATTCTCCAAAGCGACTCACCTTTTCTTGATGACCAGTTTTCAGCTACTCTGGCTCTCTTTGCATCAAGGAGGAAGGATCCCTCTTCTTCAACGAACGGGAAAATTATAAAACCCTGTAAGATTTTTAACAACCTTCAAAGATTGTAAAAGGATAAAGCGATTTCTCTTTCTTCTTTGGTTTCTCCTGCATGATGCGCTTTAAGAAAAGTCTTCTTGTTTAGCGCCTGTTTGGAGTTCCAAAGAACGTTTTCTCCAACTGCAATAGCAAGGAAATCTCCGATGAACTCTTGAAAATGAGGATTTTCTTCCCCAACGCCAAAGATATTTTCTTCAAGAACTTCCTTTTTCGTTAGAAGAACGAAATCCGGATAATATTTTGTGAAAAGAGAGGCAAATTCTTCTTTTTTACCCTCTTTCACAAAGAAAGTCGCATTTCTTCCTTCTAAGGACATCGGTAAAGAAAGGCAATCTACCAATTGTTTATGGAGAGCGATATCTTGATATTTCACGTTGATAAGGCCATGGTCAGCCATACTAATTACTAAGACGTCTGGATTTTCTTTCACGAATTGTCGAATCATTTTATTGATTTTACGGAACTCATTCCAAACAGAGAGGGATTTTACGCCATATTGGTGCAGCTCTTTATCTGGATGAGGAGTATAAGAATAAAGGAATTCTCCACCATTTTTGAAGAAGGAAGTCGCGTGTTGAACCATTTCTTTATAATTCTTCGGAGCTTTTTCTCCACCAAGAGGGTAAAGATATTCCAATTTGGCATTCACGCCTTTTTCTTGCATAAGAACATCGATTTTCTTTAATGGGCAATAACGGTCAAAGAAATGGCTGCCATCATGATAATAGTTCACTTTTTCACCCGTTAAATCGTTCACATCAGGAAAAACACAAAGAGGGAAATGAAGGCTAGGAATGTATTGCGTCCAACCCATCCAGCCATTTTCCTTAGGCCACTTTGCCGTTAAAAAGGCGTTTGTTGCTGCGACAGTTGTCGGAGGATTCGTCGAAGAAATAACACACTTTTGATGGGAAATAAGGTATTTGTTTGTGTGAGGGAAAAGAGAAATGTTGTATTTTCCCGCTCCATCGAAAAGAAAAACGCAAACTTTCTTATGTCCTTCCAAAAGACGATCAATTTCAGGGTCTGTCTCATGAAAAGGCTCAACATGGAAGTGTTTTAAAAGGGAGGAAGAGAAGCCAACTAGGCTTTTTTCTCTATCAAAGATTTCTTTAGGTAAATTTTTCATAACGCTAAATCATAGTTGAAATAAGGTGTTTTGCAAGAGAAAGAGAACTTTATTTCAAAAAAGCAGCGATTTTAGCACGTAAAAGATCGGGTTTATTTTTCTTTGAAGAAAGCAATACATCCATTCCGGCATATCTTTTTTTCGCCAAAGCGATATCCGATTGTTTGGCTAGATCAGATTTCGTTAGAACAAGAAGAGTTGGTACTCCTTCTTCTTTTAAGTGCTCGAGCAACATTTCGTCTTCTTCCGATGGTTCTCTTCGAGAGTCGATAAGAAAGATGCAGCCTTTTAATAAAGGGTTTTGGAAATAATCTTCCATCATCTCGCCGAAAGAAACGTCTTCTTTACTGCCATAAGAGGTAAAACCATACCCAGGGGAATCTACCAAATAAAAAGAGTTATCGATTAAAAAGTAATTTAAATAACGGGTTTTCCCTGCATTTTTGGAAGAAAAAGCAATCTTTTGTCCCGTTAAAGTATTGATTAAAGAAGATTTCCCGACGTTTGACTTTCCAACAAAGACGATTTCTTTGAGATTGTCTTTGGGGCGAAAGCTCTTATTTGGAGCTGAGAGAATATATTTTGCGATTTGAAATTTAATGATAGCCATAAGCAAATTATAGCAAAAAGAAAAGAGAAACCCCTATGCGGAATTTCTCTTTTTCCTTTACGCTTTGTTGTTTTCCGTTTCAAAGACGAATGGTAAGGCGTCATCGACACATTTCATAAAATGAATCGCAAGACCCTTCTTGACTTCGTCTGGAAGTTCATCAACGTCTTTTTTATTCTCCTCAGGGACCAAAATCGTTTTAATTCCACTACGGAGAGCAGCAAGGGATTTCTCCCTTAAGCCACCAATCGGCAGAGCTTTGCCACGTAGTGTAACCTCGCCTGTCATCGCTACGTTATTGTTAACTGGCTTTCCAGAAAGCGACGAGATAATGGCGCAAGTAATAGCAATACCAGCACTTGGGCCGTCTTTTGGCACAGCTCCTTCAGGGAAATGAAGGTGAATGTCGTTCTTTTCAAACATTTCTTCCGGGATGCCATATTTGGTAGCGTTCGCACGGACGTAATCAAGAGCGATCATGCAGCTTTCCTTCATAATGTCCTTAAGGTTACCCGTTAAGACAAGTTGGCCTTTACCATGGAAATGAGTCGCTTCAATCGGCAAGATATCTCCACCAAATTCGGTATAGGCTAAGCCAGTAACCACGCCAATTTGAGGTTCTTTCTCTTTCTTTGTGTCTTCAAAAATCTCCACGCCAAGGTATTTTTTCACTTGTTCGGCATCGACTTTGATCGGACGAGGAAGGGATGGATTCTTAATTAACTCAACGATGGCTTTCCTGCAACAAGAAGCCACAAGTCTTTCGAGTTCACGGACACCCGCTTCACGAGTATAGAATTCGATCATTTCGCGGATTCCTTCTTCGGTGAAAACGATGTCTCCTTCTTTTAAACCGTTCGCTTTCATTTGCTTTTGGATTAAGAAATCCGCAGCGATTTTTAGCTTTTCAATCTCGGTATAAGAAGGAACTTCGATTAATTCCAAACGATCTCTTAATGGAGCTGGGACGTTCTCAAGGTAGTTTGCTGTAGCAATAAAGAGAACGTTAGAAAGATCATATGGTTCTTCAAGGAAGTTATCATTGAAGGCGAAATTTTGTTCCGGATCAAGTACTTCAAGAAGAGCGCTAGATGGATCTCCACGATAATTTGCTCCACCAACTTTATCGATTTCATCGAGTAAAAAGACTGGATTTACGGTGCCAGCTCGAGTCATTCCCTGAATGATTCTTCCAGAAAGAGCGCCAACATAGGTTCTTCTGTGTCCACGAATTTCCGCTTCATCGGAAACACCGCCAAGGGAACATTTATAGAATTTTCTTCCTAAAGCTTGGGCAATAGACTTCGCAAGGGAAGTTTTACCGCATCCTGGCGGGCCAAAAAAGCAAAGGATAGGAGCTTTTAAAGTGCCTGTCGCTTGTTTGACAGCAAGATATTCGATAATTCTCTTTTTGACTTTCTCAAGACCAAAATGATTCTCATCTAAAATCTTTTGAACGTTACTCAAATCATCATTATCTTCCGTTCTTTGGAACCAGGGAACATTAATTAAGGTTTGAATGTAATTCAAGATCAAGGAACTTTCAAGAGAGCCGTCTGGCATCATTTCCATACGGTGAAGTTCATTCTTAATCTTTGCTTTGACATTTTCCGGATATGGGTTCTTTTCAAGTTTTGCCTTGATGGCATCCACATCATTCACACCAGCGCCCTCACCAAGTTCATCCTTGATGGCTTTCATTTTTTCGCGAAGGAAATACTCTTTTTGAGATTTTTCTGCTCTTTCACGAACGGTCTCATCGAGTTTTTGCTCAATTTGGGTGATTTGTTTTTGCTCATCTAAAAGACGAAGCAAAATCTTTAAACGCTCATTGGTGTTTCTTTCAGCAAGAAGAGCGACTTTATCGGTAACACGGAAATCTAAATATTGGGCAATCGTATCCACGACATTTCCAACAGAATCGCCGTTTTGCAAAGATGTTAACGTGTTTTTGACCACGTTAGGATTCATAAAGTTCGATGTCGTAAGAGATTGAGAAAGCTTTGCGATAAGCTGAAGTTCCTCGTTCGCATCCCCTTCTTCATCCTCAAGAATGCTTCCATCAGCAATATAGCTTCCTTTTTCGAAACGAATGTTAGAAAGAAGAACTCTTCTTGATCCGATTAAACGAACCTTGATGCTGCCATCTTTCTCATTGCTATAGACAATGCGGCATAATGTCGCTGTTTCAAAGACGTCATCAGGGATTTTGATATCATCTTTATCCGCTTCTTTTTGGCAACCAACGAAGAGAAGGCTGTTAGAATTTGCCTTTGCTTGGCGGATTGCTTCCATGGAGTATGGACGGCCCGCATCTACGGCTTCGTTCATATTCGGATATACGACCAAACCTTTTGTAATCAGGAAAGGGAGAGTTAACGGTTGTTTTTCATTGGGAGTTTTATCTTCCATTTTTCATACCTCCTTTTTGCAATGATAATTATAGGATTCCTTTTAGCACTGTCAAATGTTAAGTGCTAATTTAATAAAAATAAGGCAGAATTTCTTCCGCCTTATCCATTTTTTATTTTTAAGAGATTATTTCTCTTCTGCTTTTTTAGCAGGAGCCTTCTTGGCTGTTGCAGTTTTCTTTGCAGGAGCCTTCTTAGGAGCCGTTTCTTTTTCTTCGGCTTTTGGAGTTTCTTCTTTTAATTCGGTCGCCCCTTCTTTTTTGGTAGCGCTATTCATGATGAACTCACGAACTTTACGATCGGTGATTTGGCCACGGAAATCTTCTAAGTTCTTGTTGATGATGTTTCTCACATCTTCTTCTTTCATCTTATATTGTTCAGCCATCTTCTTGATTTCGGCATCGATATCTGCATCAGTAGCGGTCAAATTCTCTTTGACTCCGATTTCGTGAAGAACTAAGAAATTCTTGATGTTATTTTCGGCATTAACGTGATAGGTCTTGTGGAGATTTTCCGCTTTAGCACCGGTGATTTCTAAGTATTGTTCGAAGGTTAAACCATTGGATTCAATCTGTTTTTTGAGATTTTCTTCCATTTGGTGAGCTTCGTTTTCGATAACGGCTGGATCAATCACAAAGGTAGAATTCTTGATGATTTCACCAACGAGTTCATTATAGAAAGCATTTTCGGATTCTTGGACTTTTTGAGCAAGAAGGGTCTTCTTCTCATAATCTTTTAAGCCATCAACGGTGGTAACGTCTTTGATGGCAAGATCCTTAACGGCTTCATCATTAAGTTCAGGGATTTGTTTTTCCTTGACTTCGTGCATGCTGATTTTGAAGGTTGCTTCTTTGCCAGCGAGTTCTTTGACATAGTTTTCTGGGAAGGTGACTTTGATTTCTTTCTTATCACCATCTTTCATACCAACGAGTTGTTCTTCGAAGCCTGGGATGAATTGGTGAGAGCCAAGTTCAAGGCTGTAGTTATTGGCTTGTCCGCCATCGAATGGAGAAAGTTTGCCGTTTTCATCAGCAAGATATCCATCGAAATCGATGAGGGTGGTGTCACCCATTTGAGCAGGACGTTCGGTAACGACTAATTCAGCATTGTCCTTTAAAAGGTTATCAATGGCTTTGTTCACTTCTTCATCGGTAACTTTTGGAGCGACCTTGACGGCCTTTAAGCCTTTATATTCACCAAGAGTGACTTCTGGAAGAAGAACGATGGTGTAAACCAATTCCAATTCGTCTTTGGAAAGTTTGGTAACGTTCACTTGTGGACGATACATTGGTTGAAGTTTTTCTTCGGTGATTAAGTTTGCGAAGACTGGTGTCAAGACATCATCAATAGCTTCATTCCAAACGGCTTCTTGGTTGATTCTTTCTTCAATGAGCTTACGTGGGGCTTTTCCTGGGCGGAAGCCTGGGACGTTCACTTTGCTCGCGGTCTTTTTGAATGCTTTTTCTTGAGCATTTGCCCAAAGTTCTTTGTCGACGTCAGCGACTAATTTGACGCGGCTTGGGCTGATTTTTTCAACTGTGTGTTTCATGTAATTGAATACCTCAATCTATTTTGCTAATCGCAACGTGCTCTAGTTTACCCTATCTTTAGATACTTTCCAAACGAAAAACGCTAAAAAGGTGAAAAAGTAATGTTTTAGACTTTCATCTGTTCCGTTTTTTTGAGCACGGAGGAGATGTCTTCCTTCACTAATTCCACTTTCTCTTTTTGGAGAAAATTGTCTTTTAAAAATGTTTCTTCATCAAAGGCGGATTGAAGATATTCGTGTGATAAAATGACGAAACACGCAAAGAGATTTTCCAAAGAATATTTATCAAATATGGAAAGAGGATATAACTCAAACATATAGTTGTTTAGCAAGGTTGTTGCAATATGGAACAAAGAGGGATCTTTCATTTCTTTTTGTAACATGCTAACTAATGTTTTTGCCTTTTCTTCTTCAAATGGCAAAAGAGTTTTGCAAGGAATCATATGGAAACTTTCTCCGTTTTTCTCGAAAGATACTTCCAAGGGATAATTTGCTTTCACTAACAACATAAATCCATATGTTTTGACGATATTTGATGTAGACGTTTTTAACATTTCTAACAAGCTATCCGCATAAAAAATCGTCTTCGCGTCATTGAAAGAAGATAACAAGGACATTGCTTCATAAGTGTCTTTTGGATGCAGAAGAGTTTCTCTAACATCTTCTTCGGAATAATTTTTCTTTAAAGAAGACTGTCTTTCGTTATAACGGATCCTTTGAGGCAAAGAACGTAGATATTCCTCCACTTCTTGAGAAACGTAAGGCAAGGAAGAAAAATATTTTTCATCTTCATAGGCTTCATCGAATTCTTCGAGAAGAAAACGTAACTCAAAATTAGCTTTCAAACATTTTAAGGGAGAGTCTTGCCAAAGAATTTCTTTGTTCTTTTCAACGATTTCCATGGCTTCTTTCGGCTTTCCTAAGCCTAAATAAGCGGAAACTCTACAAAAGAGTGAGGAAGAATCTTTGCTTCCTTCACTTAAATCCAAGACTAATTGATATTCTTTTCTATCAAGTAACGTTACTAAATTATCCATAGTGAACATTTTAACCTTTCTAAAGAAAGGGAAAAAGACAAACGAAGGCAAAACGTTTAAAATACTTTCGATGAAAAAAAGCGTCTTTCTCTTATTTCCTTTGCTGATGTCTCTCTCTTCTTGTCAAAAAGAAGAAAAAGAAACGACCTACGATGAGGCTTTAAGCATGCTTAAGAAAATCGATAGAGAGATTAACTACACCCCTCTTACGAATATTCCAAAGAGCTACACTTTAAAAGAAACCCTTTCTTCTTACCAAGATGAAGACAAGCTGATTCAAGATGTAACCATCGATCGTGAAATTGATCAAAATAGCCATTATTCTTTCGTTAGAATCAAAGGAAAATACGGCGCTAAGCTGTATTTCCGTGAGAATTGGACCTATGTTAGCCAAGATAAGAACGTAACCTGCAATTATTTAAATTATGAGGAAGATGGGAAACTTATTAACAAACGTTATCGCGAAGAAACGAAACGAAATCTGAAAAGCTGGGAAAACTTTGCTTCGAAAGATATTGAGGAGATGCAACGTCTTTATGCTCAAATGGCAAAAGAATTCTATATTTCGATTACCTCGATGAATGAAGAAATCACCTCGGGAGAATATTATTCAGATTCGGTAGGTTCTTTGAAAGTTTCCGTGGGTAATGAAAAAGAACGCTATTCTTGCGAATTTCAAAACTATTGGTTTGCAAACGGATATAGCGAAAATAAAGAAAAAGAGACGTTTTATGGTGCAAGCGTCTCTTGGAATCGTTGTGATATTTCTATGCCTAATTTGGATTTCTATCCTCTTTCGAAGAAGATTTCCTGAACCAAGCTAGGCAAAGAAGAGAAATCTTTCATCTCTTTGTCTGGATTTTTTGCTTTTCCAAAGCCATATCCTGCATGGATGAAATAGAAAGATGCTTTTCTCGAGGATAACTCATCTCCTAAAGTATCTCCAACGTAGATACATTCCTCAAGATGATTACGTTCTTGAAGAGCTTTCATCGTGACTTCTTTTGGAGCAAAGGTATCTCCCCAGCAAAGATAATCATCAAAGCAAGAAGAAAGGGAAGTTCCTTGAAGGAAAGCCTCGATGTATCCTTTTTGAGCGTTGCTGACAATATATAAATGATATAGGGAATGGAGCTTCTCTAATGTTTCTTTCACATGGGGATATAACTTTCCCGGATGAGAAAGAAGATAGATATTCTCTTTTTCCATGCATTCGTTCAACAAAGGAAGGATTTCTTCCTCCGCCAAAGAAGGCCAAAGTTTCTTCCCAAGTTCTAGCATAGGAAGGCCCATTGCCCCCTTCATTTGTTCCAAAGTGATAAGATAACGGCCTTTTTGGTAATTTTTTAAAACCTCATTCCAAGAAGAAACCACTTCTTGAGAGGAATCCCACAAAGTGCCGTCTAAATCAAAGACAATCCCTCGTTTCATTTTATTTTTTTCCATTTCTGTCAGAAGAGTTGCTTATCTTAACACGAGTTCTGGTGGTATAAAGGTAGGCATCTTTCCTTTTATATATGTCCATGCTTCCTTGACGATAATAAGTTTTCGCGCCTTTTTGAAGTTTGACCGGTTTTAAGGCTCTACGATGATATTCGCAGAAAATAAGTCCTGGTATCCAGCCAAAGAAAAAGGAAGCAAAGATAATAAGTGTCCAATTCGTGACTACAGCTCCATCCGAAACGGCGAATAGATACATCAAAAGGCCAATAACAGCAGCCGTAAGCACATAGAAAAGCGCGAAGAAAGCGGCATATTTTCCTGCCGAGCAAGGCAAATTTCCAACAATCTTTCCCGTTTGAGCATTCATACTAAAGGTGAACTTTTTATCTTTCCACTTGGAATTTAAAATCCAAACAGGGAACAAAGCATAACGCGCTTCGGCATTCTCAAGATTTAAAGAAGTAGAATCCACCCGAACACTCGTATATGTGTTGATGGTTTCACGGAATTTATCCGCCGTGCCTTCACGGAATCTTTGATTGGCTCTTATTGCGCAATCATCTTTAGAAACATCGTATTTATCGGATAAATAACCAGCTAAATAAACTGGGGTGAATTCTTTCATTCCTTCATAATCAAAAGGCTCGATTGATTCCATGAGCTCATCTGGCATTGATTGAGAAGCATCGACTGGAACATGATCAAATCCAGCTTTCCCATCGATCATAATGCGATAATGAGAGACTTCGGTGACTTGATAATCACCAGAGACATAACTACGAGAACGTTCTGCGTTAAAGAAGACCTTTCCCACGACGTCGGCGTTATAAATCCAAAATGGTTCGTAAATGCCTTTTACGTTTTCGATTTTGTTTTCGCTCCTAAAAATCTTTGGCAAGAAGAATTTGCTCTTCAAGTAACGGCTCATTATCTCTTTTGTCGAGGCTTTATCGTATTTAAAAGGTATGATGAGGTCTGGTTTTAAAGCGCCACAAAGTCTTCCTTTCAAAATGACAGGAGATTCACAGAATGGGCACGTTGTTGCTGAAACGTTTTCGTCTCCAACAATTTCGGCTCCGCAAGAATCGCAATGGTAAACATTCATCGAAGAGGCTTCTTCGGAAGAAAATTCACTCGTTACGGTTTTCCAGTTTAATTCATCCCCTTTTGCGTTCTCTAAATCTTCCTTAAAGGAGTCGATTGCTTCGGCATCAAATTCCGTTTTGCATTGAGGGCAAACGACCTTTTGAGTTGAAGAATCGAATTTTAAAGAACCACCGCAATTGGGGCACTTATACTCAATGACGTTAGACATAAACTAGTGCTTATCGTTATCGTCGAATGGATCGCCACAATTAGGACAGAACTTAGGCGGATTCTTTGGATCTTTTGGTTCCCATCCACATTTATCGCAACGATAAAGCGGGGCGCCCTCTGGTTTCTTTTCACCACATTCAGTGCAGAATTTTCCTTTATTCACCGTTCCGCATTTTGGGCAGCTCCAGCCGTCTGCTGGTTTCTTTTCACCACATTCTGGGCAGAATTTTCCAGTGACTTCATGACCGCATTTTGGGCAAGTCCAAGTGTCTTTTGCCGTTTCTTTTTTGGCTTCTCCTTTTTTCGCTTCTTCTTGAGCGGCTTTTTCATAGAAAGCAGCGGCATTTGTATTATTTCCAGCACCCATAGCCATATTCATTCCAAAGAAGCCCATGGCAGCTCCATTAGGATTATTAGCGGCATTCTTCATGGCTTCGGCTTGAGCTTCCACTAAAGTCGCACCTGCCATACCGGCATTCTTGTAAACGGCTTGACGTTGGAGGTTTTTGATTAAATCTTCGTCTTCCTTTGGCAAGGTCAAGCTTGATAAGGCGATCGAGACCACTTCTAAGCCACGTGTGTCTCTCCATTTCTCAGAAAGGGCTTCGTTCATGGCGTTTTCTAAATCCGTGACATGGGCCACAATTTCGTTTGGTCTCATTTCTTTGGCGGAAAGTTTTCCGAAGGCAGGTTGAAGAGCGGAAACGAATTCGTTCTTTAGTTGACCATCAAGTTCTTCGGTCGTGTAAGTATCGGTAACGTTGCCACAAACGTTTTGATAGAAAAGGATTGGGTTTGTGATTTTATAGGAGAACGTGCCAAAACAACGTAAGGAAACGTCAATATCAAGGCCGATTTTGCTATCAACAACACGGAATGGGACAGGGTTAGCAGTTCCAAATTTGTTATCTAAGATTTCCTTGAGATTGAAATAGTAGACTCTTTGGTCTTTTCCAGAATCTCCGCCATAGCCGATTCTTTCCCACATCGTGCGGAACATACCGGCAACGCCTTTCCAAAGGTTTCCAGTGAAAACGCTTGGTTCGGAGCCTTTATCATAGGTATATTCGCCTGGTTCGGAGCAAATATCCATGATTTTGCCTTGTTCGACGATAATCATACATTGTCCGTCTGCAACCGCAATTCCCGAACCGTTAGAAATGATGTTGTCATTTCCTCTATGGTTAGAGCCAAATCTTTTGGTAACTTTCTTTTCACCTTTGGTCATTAAGACCGTTTTATCTAAGGATTCGCAATAGAAAAACTCTTTCCATTGATCCCCGAAAGTTCCGCGAATGGAACCGCCTACAGCACGAATTAATCCCATGGTATTTCCTCCTATTAAATCGTTTGAAAAATTATAACAAGAACTTCCTTAGTCAAGAAAGAAAAACCGATAATTTGTTACGAAATATGTATAGATAAGAAAATAGTCGACATTTTTTAGGAATGCCTATCCAAAGACGCCATTATTTACAATATATAAAAACAAAGCCATATTTTAAGCGTTAATGGTTATTAAAAATCCGACATTCCCTTCTTTTTTTGGAAGATTTCTATTAGCAAAAACCTCTAAAGAAAGAAAAAAGTTCAATGCATTATGGCATCGAACTCATTTTCGTTTTGGCGCGCCCGAACCGACTCGAACGGTTGACCCACAGCTTAGAAGGCTGTTGCTCTATCCAGCTGAGCTACGGGCGCAGCGCTTTAATAATATAAGACTCTTTTAAATATGAAACAAGGATTAAAGCGAGCGAATTTTCTTATAGAGGGTCAAAGCCACCTCTTCTGGAAGAATTTGGCGAAGTTCTTCCACGGAAGCGTTTTTAAGCGCATCGATTGTTGGATAGTTTTTTCGAAGGACTTCTTTGCGTTTCTCTCCGATTCCTTTAACATCATCAAAAAGAGAAGAATGCATGTTCTTTAAACGTTCCGCTTTATGGAAAGATATCGCAAAACGATGGACTTCATCTTGCATTCTCATGAGCAAGAAAAACAAAGGAGATTTATTATCTAGAGGATAAATTACCCCGTCATTATCAATGATTCCTTCGGTTTGATGCTTATCATTTTTATATAAGCCATACACAGGGATCGAAACGTCGATTGAAGCAAGTGCCTCTAGGGTCGCATGAACTTGAGGAAGGCCACCATCTGTGAGAATACAATCTGGATAAGAGAGTTTTTCTTCTTTAAGACGGCGGTAACGGCGAGAGACAACCTCGATCATAGAATGATAGTCATCCCCTGCATCTTCTTTTTCGAGATGGAATTTACGGTACATCGATTTCATCGGTTCACCATTCACATAACAAACCATCGCGCCAACAGGATTGGACCCTTGAAGGTGAGAATTATCAAATAATTCGATGCGATAAGGCGTTTGGATATTTAGAAGTTTGCCCAATTCTTCTAATAAAGCGTTATTATCATCGTTTAAACGTGCGGACATGAAATGACGGTCTAACCCCTCTTTGGCGTTTAAAGAAGCAAGGTCGATTTGTTCCAAAAGACGTCCTTCTTTCGGGGAAACAAGCCTTGCTTCAGGATAAACGGAAAGGAATTCTTCGGAGGCGTTAGGGATATTACAAAGGATTTCTTTAGGAAGATCATGTTTTTGATAATATTCTTCCATTAATTCAACAGCTTGGTTTGCACCTCCTTCAAAAGAAGGCACGACCATGACTTTTTTCCCTAAAAGAAGACCATTTCGATAGGTTAAGACACTTAAAGAGATGTAAGAATCCCTTTCGGAATAGGCAAAAACATCGCGGTCCGTGCGGTCACTAGAAAGCTCTACGCTTTGTTTGGCTGTGATGCGTTTGATGGCATCGATAATTTCTTTGTCATTTTGGGCATCTTCAAAACGAAGTTCCTCGGAGGCTCTTTTCATCTTTTCGGTGTATTCTTTAATGATATCTTGGGTGTTCCCATCCAAAAAAGATTTGATTTTATCGTATAAATCCTGATACGTTTCCGAAGAGATTTCATTCACGCAAGGAGCAAGGCATTGTCCCAAATGATAATAAAGGCAAGGTTTTTTCCCTAAGGTTTTGCATTTTCTCGTCGGATAGATACGATTTAGCAAATCCATGATTTTAAATGCGTCTTTAGCGTTCGGAAAAGGGCCAAAATAGAAATATTTCTTATCATTTGCTCGTCTAGCAATCTTTAAAAAGGCATCTTCCCTACGTATCGCAATATAAGGATAATGGGAATCGTCCATCATCATGATGTTGTAACGTGGGTAATGGGTTTGGATGAGGTTCATTTCAAGGATAAATGCTTCTTTGTCTGTATGAACAATGATGAAATCAAAATGGTCGACATGACTAACCATAGCCGCGACCTTGCCTGTTTGAGGGCGAAGAAAATATTGGGAAACCCTGTTTTTGAGATTTTTTGCCTTCCCGATATAAATGATTTTGTCGTTCTCGTCTTTCATTTGATAAACACCAGGTTTATCGGGCAAAAGAGAGATCAAACGTTTTAATTTTTCTGTCAAAGCCATCTTATTTTAGATAGACGATGGTGGCTCCTCCTCCACCTTCATGTCCATCCGCTCCTTCATAATGGTCAACGAAATCCTTGTGGTTATCGCAATAATTACGGGTCATTTTGCGTAAGATTCCACTTCCCCAGCCATGGATAACACGAACACGTTTGTAATGTTTTAATAAGCAATCATCGAGATATTTCGCAAGATTTCTTTCGGCTTCTTCATAACGTTGTCCAATGAGATTAATTTCAAGAGGAACGCTTTTTTGAAATGGAAGGTTGTCTAAAGGAATGGTCGAAACAACTTCCTTTTTCTCTCTTTTTGGTTCTTCAACACAAATTGCTTTATCTTTGGCAACGTGGAAAGAAACGCCTTCTGGAGTGATGATATCCATCTTGTTTCCCTTGATGTTTTGTATTTTTCCAGTCACAAAAAGGGATGGAACGTTCACATAATCCCCTACTTTTAATTCCTCATTGTAGGTTTCTTCTTGGACGGTTTCTTGAAGATCGTCTAAATGTTTTTTGGCTTCAATGACTTCATGAAGTTTAACTTCTCCGCCGTTTTTCTCCAAGGCATGCATGATGTCATCGAGTTTTTCCTCATAGTCAGAAAGCATCTTCTTTTTCTTTAATTCGATATCGCTAAGGAAATGTTCTTCTCTAAGACTAAGAGCCTTTTCTTTCGATTTTACCGCTTCTTTTTCTTTTTCGAGTTGCGCTTCTTTCTTTAAAAGTTCTGTTTTTAAATCTTCCGTTTGTTTCGTTACTGCGGAAAGACGTTTAATCGTTTCTGTTACCGATAAGTCTTCTTGAGAATCGATGTTTTTCTTTGCTTCTTCTAGGATCTCTTCTGAAAGGCCGAAACGTTTGGCAACAACCAAACCATAGGATTCACCAGGTAAACCCATCTTTAAACGATAGGTCGGCAATAGTCTTTCTTCATCGAAAAGCATAGAGGCGTTTGTAACTTCTTTGTGGGATAAAGCGTATGTTTTTAGCCCTTCAAAGTGAGATGAAATCATCGTTAAAGCATGTTTTCTAAGTAAGAATTTCATGATGGATAAAGCAATTGCTTCCCCTTCTTTTGGAGAGGTGCCAGTGCCAACTTCATCAAGAAGAACCAAGTCTTTTCCTTGCACGATTTGTAAGATTTCTCCGATATTTTTCATATGTCCAGAGAAAGTAGAAAGATTATCGCTTAATGATTGAGAATCACCTATATCTACAAAAATGTGACGGAAAAAGGATAAGGACGAACCTTCTTTAGCAGGAATTGCTAGGGCACATTGGTTCATCATCACTAAGATTCCTAGCGTTTTTAAAGCAACCGTTTTACCACCGGCGTTTGGGCCAGAAATAATAACCAAGGAAGATTTATCACTAAGATGAAAATCATTAGGAACCACCTTATTTTTATCAATTAACGGATGCCTTGCGCCATATAAATCAATAAGGGGGGTCTTGCTATAAGTTGGAATATGGCAATCGTTTTCTTCGGCAAGTTTGGCTTTTGCGGACAGGAAATCCAAATAGCCAATCATCTCGTTATTTTCTAGAATGGCCTCGCTAGAACCCGCCACTTCTGAGGAGAGTTCAAGTAAAAGACGATGAATTTCCTCTCTTTCGTCATTTTGGAGTTCCATCATCTTATTGTTCATTTCAACAAGAAGCTCAGGCTCGATAAAAGTCGTTTCTCCTGTGTTGGAAACGTCTTGAATGATGCCTTTTACCTTGTTTTTATAAGAATTTTTGACAGGTAAAACATAATGCCCGTTCTTCAAAGTAAGGCTGTCGTTGCTTAAAAAAGAACGATTTTCGTCAAGAACATAGCCAAGTTTCTTCTTCATCGTGCTTTCTAAACGACGAATGGCTTGGCGAATGGATTTTAATTTTGGTGAAGCGTTATCAAAAATCGTAAGATCTGGAGCAATGATTTTATGAATATCCACTTCAAGGAAATGTAAATGAGGGAAGTTTCCAACATATTCTAAAAGCAAAGGAGAGTCTGTTACTTTTTTGAAGAAAGATAAGATAGATTCGGTGTTTTTTACATCGTTTGCAACTCTTTCCAACTCTTCAACATTCAAACATCCGCCTTTTTTTGCCAAGGAAACAGGATCTTTTAAATCGCTAGAAACATCAATGGGAAGATTTCCATAACGGGCAACGAGATTTCTCGTCTCCTCCAAGAAATGAAGTTCTCTTTGCAAAAGATTCTCATCCGGAATCATGCTAAGAGATGCCGCTTTTTCTTTACCAATGTCGGTTTTTGCTAGCTTTTTAAGGGTTTGTCTTATTTTTTCAAATTCAAATTTTTCGTATACGTCTTGCATAGCAAGAATTATATCATTTTCTTTCGTGTCTAAAAAATGTCAGGAATGTTAAAATACTCGTATGAATTCAAACGGAAGTAATACCATTTCCTTAACCATTTCTTCAAGTGAAGAAAAAGAGATCCGCAAGGATTTCCTTTCTTACCAAACAGAAAGCCCTAGCATGTATATCGCCTTTTTTGCTAAAAAGGAGGGCTTATCCGTTTCTATCTATAAAGTAAACAAAAAAGGCAAGACCGTTGTTGCTTTTCAAGGCAATAATGCTCAAAAAGCAGCCCAAAAATATCAATCTTTAGAAAAGAGGGAACCCCTCTATCAAAATCATTATCCTCAAATCGGTAGCGATGAAGTCGGAACAGGCGATTTTTTCGGCCCCGTGTGTGTTTGCGCCGCTTACTTAGAAGAAAAAAACCTACCTCGCATCGAAGAATTAGGCATTACGGACTCCAAGAAGATGAACGATGAGTACATTCTCAAAATCGGTCCAACTTTGATTCAAGAGTTTGAGTATTCCCAATTATCCTTGCCCAATTCCCGTTTTAATGAGATACATGGACAAATCAATATGAACGCCATCAAAGCCAAAATGCATAACCGTTGTTTGTTAAATCTCTATGAGAAGCATCCATCAAGTTTCATATATCAAGACCAATTTGCTGAATCTTCCTTATATTTTTCTTACCTAAAAAACGAAGAAAAAGTTGTAAAAAACATTATTTTCCACACCAAAGGAGAAAGTTTATTCCCTGCGGTTGCTTTAGGAAGTGTTATTGCTCGTTATTCTTTTTTAAGAAAAATAGAATGTATGAATGAGAAATACGGTCTTTCTCTTCCTTTGGGAGCAGGTAAAGACGTCGATTCTTTTATTCCTTATTTTGTCGATAAATTCGGAGAAAAAGAGCTTGGCAATGTAGCCAAGCTCTCATGGGCGAATTATAAGAAATGGAAAGAAACTCATTGAATTTCATGAAGTCTATCCAAGACTTCCTGGAATTCTTTAGGCAAAGGGGCCTTAAAGGTCACGAGTTCTTTTGTTCTAGGATGACGGAAGGTTAATTGATAAGCATGAAGGAGCTGTCCTTTATCGTAAAGTACGCAATTACCTCTTCCATAGAGAGGATCACCAATCACAGGATGATGAATATAATCCATGTGCACACGAATTTGATGGGTGCGTCCGGTAAGAAGACGACAAGATATCAAAGAACAATTCTCATGATAACGTTTTAAGACATGGAAAAAGGTTACAGCCTCTTTTCCTTTTTGAACATTCACCGCGAACTTAATCGGACTTTTTGGATCACGCCCTAACGGAGCGTCAATCTTTCCGTCATTTTCGTCAATGATACCATTCACAAGAGCAATATATTCTCTATGCATGGAATGGTCAGAAAGTTGACTTTTTAAATAAAGCTCTGCCTCATCATTTTTAGCAATCGCTAATAAGCCAGAGGTGTCTTTATCAATTCTATGGACTAAGCCAGGACGAATGGAATTGCCTTGATTAGGAAGATTCTCCTCATGAAAAACGAGGGCGTTAGCAAGTGTTCCTTCTTCGTGACCGTTACCTGGATGAACAACCAAACCGGCTGGTTTATTCACGACCAGGATATCCTCATCTTCATATATGATATCCAAAGGAATATTTTCACCCTTCAACTCTAGTGGTTTATTAGTATATTTTTTATAAGTTATAACATCGGCAAGTCTTAAGATGTAATGCGACTTTTCTTGCTTATCATTCACAAAGACCTGTTTTTCTTTGATTAAAGTTTGAACCTTACTTCTAGAGGGTGCGATTCCCTGTTCAAAAAGGAACTCATCTAAGCGTCTTCCGACATCATTTTCACTTACTAAAATCTTATCCATAAAACCTCTATTTTTTCTGCACTGCTTCTTTAATTGAACGAACGATGATGAGGACAATTAACATAATCATCGCCACCACTAAAGCAGCATCCGCGACATTGAATATAGCAAAGGAATTGTTATTAAACCCAAAGATGTAGAACTGGAAGAAGTCCACTACACCCGAGAAACCTGTGACACCTTCCCAATAGAATGTTCGATCAATGGCATTCCCGAGAGCACCACCCAACGCAAGCATTAAAATGCAGTCAATCAAATGGTCATTTTTATTAAGGTTTTTATACCAATAATAGATAATTCCAGCTGAAGCTAGCCAAGAAACGACGATAAAGACATATCTCATCCAAGTTACCTCGCTCCCCATTCCGAAGGATGAGCCTTTATTAAAGGAAAGAGTGAGATAGAAGAAATGAGGAATTACTTCGATGGAATTCGTGCTTATATGGGGGTTTTCCTTGACGTTAGGGTTTGCCCTAAAGAAATTCACCACCCCCCATTTACTCGCTAAATCCACCACTATTACAAGGACGGCAATCCAAAGAAAAGAAAGAAGGAAGCTCCTCCAAGTCCAGACGAACTTCTTTTCTTTCTTGATAGTTTCTTCTTTTGCCACGTTCTTTTCTTCCATTATTCTTCTCCTAAAGCGGCAAGGCAACGTGAGCAAAGCACAGAACCGTTTTCACGCATGACAGCGTCTTTTTTATGGTTTCTGCATCTTTCGCACACAGGGTCATCATCTTTTTCGATCACAGCCTTCGTTTCGCCTTCAGTGATATTTGCTTCAGAAACACCGAATAAACGCGCAATTTCGTTATCATCAAGTTTCTTTAAAACATTGAAGAGAGTTTCGTTGTTAGTAAAGACTTCCGCTTTCGCTTCGGTTGAAGAACCGATGACTCCAGAAGCACGTTTTTCTTCCAAGGCTTTCAAAACAATTGACCTTAAAGCGATGAAATCATCGTATTCTTTTAAGGTTTCCTCGCTATATTCATGGCTTTCTTTTGGCATGTCCTCTAATTGAGGAGATGCTTTCTTAACGCCAGGAATAAAGGAATAGACTTCATCCATGGTGAAGGAAAGGATTGGGTTAAAGAGCAAGCACATTTCAAAGCTGAGTTTATAAAGAACGTATTGCACAGCTTTTCTTCTTGTAGAAAGGGCCTCTTCGCAATAAAGAATGTCTTTTGCGTAGTCTAAGTAGAAATTTGATAATTCAACCAAGAAGTTGGTTAAAGACATCGTTACGGAAGCGAATGAGAAATTGTCATAATCTCTAAGCGTTTTGTTCTTTACGGCCTCAAATTTCGCTAAAACCCACTTATCGGCTGGATACAGTTCTGGTGTCTCTTTTGGCTGGATATACGGTCTATCTTCACCATCTTGGAGGTTTCCAAGCATGAACTTGAAGGTGTTTCTGATCTTACGGTATTGTTCGGATACGCTTTGAATGATGCTTTCGGAAATACGGACATCAGCGACATAGTTGACGCTTGCTGCCCATAAACGGAGGATATCCGCGCCAAATTGGTTTGCAACCTTGCTAGGATCAATGCCATTTCCCGCGGATTTAGACATCTTGTTCCAGTTTTCATCCATAACCCAACCATGAGTTAAAGTCTCTTTATAAGGGGCGCAGCCATTGTAAGCAACGCTAAGAATCAAAGAAGAGTTAAACCATCCACGATATTGGTCATTTCCTTCCAAATAGAGGTCAGCAGGGAATTTTAATCCTCTTTCTTGAACGGTTCCTGCCCAGGAAGTTCCCGAATCAAACCAAACATCCATGATGTCGGTTTCCTTACGGAAATTGCCATTTGGTGAGGCTTTAGAGGTATATCCTTCAGGAAGAAGCTCTTTTGCACTGTATTTCCACCAGGCATTAGAGCCTTCTTTTGCAATTAAATCATGAATATGAGCAAAGACTTCTTTCTCAATAATTGGAGAGCCGTCTTCGTTATAGATAATCGGAATTGGAACACCCCAGGCTCTTTGTCTTGAAATGCACCAATCGCCACGGTCTTTAATCATGTTGACCATCTTTTCCTCGCCCCAAGCAGGGTTCCATTTCACTTCACGGACCGCATCGATCAATTCTTGACGGATGGATTCGATGGAGAAGAACCATTGTGGGGTAGCACGGAAGATAATCGGTTTATGGGTGCGCCAATCATGTGGGTAAGAGTGAATGATGTCCACTTCTTTGAGCATATGGCCATTTTCTTTCAATAAATCACAGACTTTATCGTTTGCATCCTGATAGAAAAGCCCATCGCATGGATCTCCTTCTCCAAGATGCATAATGCCCTTGTCATCGACTTGTTTTAAAGGGCCGATGCCATATTTTGCACAAGCATTAAAGTCATCCACACCAAAATCCGGAGCGGTATGAACGCATCCTGTACCATCGCTATCCGTGACAAAGGAAGCAACGATAATCAAGGATGTACGGTCCTTATACAATGGGTGACGAACGGTAGCGTATTCCAATTCTTGTCCTTTGAAAGATTTGATTAAATCGCATTTTTCAAAGCCTAGTTCTTCTTTGATTTTTCCTTCAAGGCTTCTTAAGAAGACGAATTGCCCTTTTTCGGTTTGGAATAAGCCATATTCAAAACGAGGATTCAAAGTGATGGCTTGATCTCCAGGAATTGTCCATGGAGTGGTTGTCCAAGCAATGATTTTTGCATCATTTGGTACAACGCCTTTTCCATCGATGAAATCAAAATAAATATAAAGCGTTCTTGCTGGAACATCAGCGTATTCGACTTCCGCTTCAGCTAAAGCGGATTCGCTCGATGGTGACCAATAAACCGGCTTCAATCCTTTATAAATGAGTCCTTTTAAAGCCATTTTGGCGAAAACATCAATTTGATGCGCTTCGTACTCTGGTAAAAGGGTAAGGTATGGATGATCATAGTCGCCTAAACAGCCTAAACGTCTGATTTGTCCTTTTTGATGTTCGACTTGTTTTAAAGCGTATTCTTTACAAAGGTTTCTAAAATCAACAACTGGCGTAGTTTTACGATTTACTCCACTTTTTGTGACCTTTACTTCAATTGGAAGACCATGGGTGTCCCAGCCGAAAATGAAAGGGGTTTTGTATCCTTCCATGTTTTTGAAACGGATGATGAAATCCTTCAAAAGACGGTTAAGCATATGCCCGCAATGGATGTCGCCATTGGCATATGGAGGGCCATCATGAAGAAGATATTCATCGCAGCCATCGCGGTTTTCATTCATTTTTTCGTAAAGATGCATATCTTCCCAATGGCTAAGCATCTTTGGTTCCTTGTTAATGAGGTTGGCTCTCATTTCGAAGCCAGTACGTGGCATTAACAGGGTCTTTTTCATTTCATTTCCCATTTTTTCTCCTTTGGGCAAAAAGAAAACGCCCCCTAAGGGCGCTATTTGCGCGGTACCACCTTAGTTCGGATATACATCCGCTCTCGAGACACTTGTAACGTAAGTTTTGCGTCTTCCTTACATCTCTTCAGGAAGAAGGCTACCATAGTGATGGATGTTTAGCTTGCCCCGTTCTCATCCAAGGGGCTCTCTGTCATTTGCCGTGATCGCTCTATGATCTTCGCCGAGACAAATATAGTTGATTCCCCTTCTCTTTTCAACAAAATTGAAAAAAGCCTTCTATAAAGAAGGCCGAAAAATGATTTTTTCTATTTATTCGTGGTCGAAATGAGGACGTAAGGTATCACTCAAATCAATATCAGGACCATATTCGTTAGAAGAATCTGTTTTTGAAGAATCTGGAACGGTGCTATCCATATTCGAAAGAGGGTTGATAATTGGTCCATCATCTGGAGCTGAAATAAAGTCACGATCCCCATCAAAATCCGAAGCAATGACGCTCACAACGAGAGAATCTTCGAGATTTGGATTAATGGAAACACCGAATTTCATATCCGTGATGCCACCCGCTTCCTCAACGATTTTCATCGCACATTTCTGTGCTTCATACATTGTAACTTGTGGTCCGCAAGTAACGGCACAAATAGCGCGCTTAGCGCCTTGAACCTTTGCTTCCAAAAGTGGAGAGTTAATCGCATTTAAAGCGGCTTCTTCCGCTTTGTTCGGGCCTTTTCCCATGCCAAAGCCAATCAAAGCAACGCCTGAATCCTTTAAAGTGGATTTCACGTCAGCGAAATCAAGATTCATCATCGCTGGGACCAAAATAAGGTCAGCAACCGTTTTCACCGATTGAGCCAAAATGTGATCCGATTCTTGGAAGGCTTGATCGATTGGAGCTCCACCAGACGAAGTAAGAAGCTTATCATTCGAAACAATAATGATGGAATCGACGACATTTTTAAGGTTTGTTAAACCTTGAATGGCGTTTTCTGTACGCTGTTTTCCTTCAAAGGTGAAAGGCCTTGTGACGATAGCGACAGTTAAGGCGCCAGAATCTTTCGCGATTTTAGCGACTACCGGAGCAGCACCCGTGCCAGTTCCTTTTCCCATGCCGGCAGCAATAAAGACCATATCCGCTCCAGCAACCACTTTTTTAATGGTTTCTATGGATTGCTCTGCGGCCATTTTTCCTACCGATGGATCTCCTCCAGCGCCAAGGCCTTTGGTGGTTTGTTTGCCTAAAATAACACGATTTGGCGCTTTAGATGAAGCCAAAGCTTGTCTATCGGTGTTCATGACATAGAAATCTACGTTTTGAATATTGTCATCAATCATACGATTGACGGCGTTATTTCCTGCTCCACCAATACCAATGACGACAATTTTAGCAACAGGCTCAAAACTATCTAAATCATCACTATTGATGTCATTATCGAAATTATCTAATTCCTCATCCATAATGGTCTCCTCTTTTATTCTCTACGAAGTGATGAGACGCCACGGCAATTCTCAATCAAATTCGATTTTTTAATTTTTCCTTCCGCCACAATCATGCCTAAGACATTCGTCGCAGACGCTTCCCTTCCACCAATAACGTTAGGAAGATAAGCGAACATTTTACGGGTGCCAAAGTTAGGAGCAAGCAAATTTCCAATTCCTTTTAAACGGCTTCCTCCGCCGGTTAGAAGAATAGGATATGTGCCGTATTCTTGCCCATTTGAGGCGTTTAATTGTTTTAAAGCCACATCCAAGTAATTGTGGAATTCATTAAAATAGTCTTCAATTACACGGTTAACGTCTTTTTGATGAATCTTGATTTTAATCCCATTTTCATTTGTTCCCGTATAAAGAGGGGTTTCAAATTGATGGGCGTTAAGGTCGTAGCCGAATTTTTCTTTAATGGAATTAGCCTCTTCTAAAGGAATGCTTAATTCTTTCGATATTTTCTCGCTTAAAGAAGCTCCCCCAATCTTGATGAAACGTGAAGAATAGGGTTCGCCTTTACCAATAAAAGAGACAGTTGTTAAATCCGCGCCCATGTCAAAAAGGACGTAGGATTCTGGATATCCTGGAGTAAGTTTGATAAGTTGTGAGGCACAATAAGAGGCAACCCCACTCCTTAAAACACGGAAACCGGCATCTTGCACCACTTGGCTAAAATCAGTAAGTAAATCCTGTGGAAGAGTATAAACTTTTGCTCTAATCGTAAGGGTTTCGCTTTTTACGCCTAGAGGTGGCTCTTTAAACGCCTGGCGATTGGCAACATAGTAATTCGGAACGACATCAACGATCGTGTTTCCTTGTTCTACAACTTGCTTGTAGATAAGGGACATCACGTTCTCCACGTCCACTGGAGCGATAGCGTCATCCGAGGCGACAACACGAGAAGCCTTGTCGCATTGGAAGACTTTAAAGCCCAAAGAAGGCAAGACTAAGGAAACCGCATTCGGTTCCGCTTTGAAATCTAAAGGCGCATCGGAAATGTTATGGAATTCGTTTAACGCTTCCACAAGCTTATCGTGATTAACAATTCGTCCGAAAGAAACAATGCCATGTATTGGCTTTTTCTTGTAATAGAGCAAATGTGGCACGTTGTTGGAAACGTAACCAACTGCATATTTGATATAGGAGGAAGTTATCTCCAAAGCACGTGAATAACGAACATTTTCCATAAGCATATTCTATTCTAGAATAAGAATATTACTTTGCCAACAACATTTAGAAGTAACTTAGAATGTATTTAGTACTTTTTTAGTTGTTTTTATTGAAATATAACAATAAAGGTAAAGATTAGATAACATCTAACAATTTTAATAAAATGAAAAGAAAGAACCTAAATTATAAATCGAAAGAAAAAAGAGAGCCTTAATTTTCTTGGCTCTCTTGTGGGATTTCCGTTTTTTCTTCTTCGGAAGGAGACTCTGAAGAGTCTTCTTGGCTGCTACTTACCTGACTCGTGTTCTTGTATTCTTCAGCATGTGCTTCTGCTACACGATAGGATAAGCCAACCGGAATAGCGCAAAGTGAGAAGAAGCCAAACACAATCAAGGATGCTTTTAAAAGCATTTGTTTGCGGTAATATCCACGCTTATGTCCGCTTTTTTCTAACTTATCTTTCATTGTCGTCTTCTCCTTTCTTTTCAATACATCTTAATTTAGCTGGTTTAGAACGATGGTTCTCTTCTAGCTCTTTTTCCCCTGCTACAATCGGTTTTTTGGATATTTGTCGATAAGGGGCCTTCTTTATTTCGTTTGGTCTAAGTTCAAGATCATCTCGATTTCCTTCTATTACTGATAGGGAACGGAACTTATCTTTAACTAATCTATCTTCAAGGCTTTGGAAGGTGATGATGGCGATTCTTCCACCCGGTTTTAGCACTTCATCGAAAGTGTCTAACAATTGGCGGAGGTTTCCTAATTCATCATTTGTTTCTACTCTTAAGGCTTGAAAGATTTGTTTGGCTGGATGGCCTTTTTTAGCCAATTCTCTAGCAGGTTTCACACGTTTGATTAACTCCACGAGTTCCCCTGTCGTTTCAATCTCTTTCGTTTCTCTTTCTTTTACTATTTCTTTAGCGATTTGATAAGAGAAAGGGTCTTCACCATAATCCTTAAATACTTTGAGAAGTCTTTCGAATGGATAGGTATTAACGATAATCTTGGCGTTGAGCGGATTTTCTCTATCCATTCTCATATCCAAAGATGCGTCTTCACGGTAAGAGAAGCCTCTTTCCGCTTCATCGAATTGAGGGGATGAAACACCTAAATCAGCGGTGATTCCGTCCACTTCTGTTATCCCTCTTTCTTGAAGCTCTTTAACGAAATAGGCGAAATTGGACTTGATGATGGTGAAGTTATTTCCCGTCTTTTCTAGTCTTTCCTTACTTTCGTCAATGGCTTCTTGATCCATATCAAAGGAATAAAGATGGCCATTTGGGATTCTTTTAAGGATGGCTTCGGAGGTGCCTCCTCTTCCTAAAGTGAGGTCGACATACACTCCATCTGGACGAATGTCCATGACATCCATCGTTTCGTTAAGAAGGACGCTAAAATGGTAGCCCATATCAGTTTCCCTCCTTCGAAAGGTCGCTTAAATCCTCAGCAATCTTCTCATAAGAGTCTTCGTTCTTCTTCTGATATTCTTCATAGGATGCTTTATCCCAAATCTCAAAATGATCTAAAACACCGATGATAACGACTTCAGAAGAAAAGCCATAACGTTTTGCGATAGCACTTCCTAAGGAAATTCTTCCATGGGAGTCCGTATCAAGGACTTCCACGCTAGAAAGAGCTAAACGCATATAAGTACGTGCCTTTTCTTCAAGGAAAGACATTTTTTCTAAAGAAGAAAGATATTTTTGGAAATCTTTTTCTTCATAAATGGAAAGCGCTCCCTCAAAACCGCGGAGTAAGTAAAAATGTTCTGGCATCTCTTTGACTAATTTATTAGGCAATTGGAGACGGAATTTGTTATCTAGATTTCTTTGATACGTTCCAAAAAACATTCCCACTTTTTCCCACTCCTTGCAATTAATGTATCACTGTGGGCCGTTTCTTGAAAGAAAAATCACCAAAAAGATGAAAAAAGTCTCCGAATGAGGGAGACTCTAACTTGAAATGAAATATTAACGATCGTTCTTTGAAGGGAAAGAAGGCAAATCATCCATGGAGAAATTGCTTCGCTCTTCTTGAAGTTCTTCTTCGCTTACGAAAGAAACGCCAGAGATTCCCTTTGGAAGAGGAGTGTCTTTTTTCCTAACTAAACGTAAAGGCAAGGATGATTGAAGGACGTCTAATGCAAGTCCATCTAAATCAATACTTGGGCCTGGGATATAGACACCTTCTTCCATTTCATCTTCTTGATCGATGACTTCCATTTCTTCTTTGCATTTCATAGGATAGTCGAATAAGACATTATCCCTTGTATCATGAACGCGAAGTTTTGCTTGAATTTCAAAAAGCAACAATAGAAAACCATCTTGGCGCGACACATTCACTTTGTAATGACAGGATAAAACCTTATCTAAAGGATAACGCTTAGGATATTCTTCAAAGGTTGTGTCGTTTGAAAGAGATTGTTCTCTCCCTTTTATAACGGCGCTCTTATTGATTTTATTCATTAAGAACGTACCTCAGCATTAAAACGCATCAAGAGGGTGTCGGTAATCTTCTTCATGATGAGGTTAACTTCTTCATCTTTCAAAGTTTTATTCTCATCTAAGAAAGTAATGGTAATAGCCATTGATTTCTTGCCTTTTTCAATATGGTCGCCTTCATAAACATCGAAAACATCGACCTTTTTGATGATCTTATCAAGACGAGAGATTTCACGTTTGATATCCGCATATGGAATATCGTTTTTCAAAACGAAGGCCAAATCACGGCTTATGGATGGGAATTTTGGTGGAATAGACGCTTTTTCGGCACTTGTCTTTAAGGAAAGAAGCGCTTCTAAATCCATTTCTAACACAGCAACAGGGTTCTTACCAAAGCCCAATTGTTTTAAGGCACTTGGATGAAGCTCACCAAAAACAGCGATTTTCTCTTTTCCTAAGAGGATTTCTGCGCTGCGTCCTGGGTGAAGTTCTTCTTTTGCATCTTTATAAGCTTGGAGCTTAAAACGATTTTCATTGATGCCAAGCAAGGAAATAATGCCTTCGAATAAGCCTTTGACACTATAGAAATCGTAAGGGCGGCGTGTTAAAGAACCTTGTAAGGTTTCTTCTCCAAAAAGAACAATGGCAAGATGCTTCCCTTTCGCTTTTGGAGTATCCACATCCGATATTTCAAAAAGAGCAAGGTTCTTTTCTTGGTGGGCGAAATTGTAAGACGCCGCTTCTAGAAGTGAAGAAAGGATATTCTTTCTAAGATACATTCTATCTTCTGTGAGAGGATTCATAAGTTTATAGTTCTCTCCCGTAAGAAGAAGTTCGAAAGCGTCTTTGTTTTTATTGCTCACTAAAGAATAGGTAATGCATTCGCTTAAGCCATTGTTTCTAAGGAAACGACGGATTGCGTTCTTATCGGCTTGTTTTTGGCTATATCCACCATGATTAGTAGAAACGTTAGGGAGTTTGGAGGTGATGTTTTCATACCCTAAAAGACGGATGACTTCTTCGCTTACGTCCGCTTCTCCACTCATATCGATGCGGTAGAATGGCACAGTCAAAAGGAATTTGTCTCCTTCTTCTTTTTCGATTCCCATGTGATCTCTTTGAAGGATAGAAACCACTGTTTCCAAATCGAAGGAAGTTCCTAAACGAGCGTTGATATAGCTTAAAGATGTTTCAATTTTCTTTGGCTCATGTTTTAGACGATCGTAAGTTGGGATGCTAAGAATTTCTTTTGCGTCCGCCAATTCTTTCATCAAACAAGTGCAAATTTGAAGAACTCTTTCGGTTTGTTCGTTGTTTAATCCCTTCACAAAACGGGAGGAAGATTCGCTAGCTAAGCCTAAACGATTGGAAGTTCTTCGAATGGAAGCGCCAGCAAAAGAAGCGGCTTCAATGATAACGTTCTTTGTTTCAGGAGTAACTTCTGCGGCTTTGCTTGTCATAATGCCAGCAAGGCACATTGGCTCTTTTGCACTAGAAACAACAAGATCCCCTTCTTTTAAAGTATAACTTCCATCGTTCATTGCTACGAATTCGCCAACGTAATCATCACGAACTTCCAAAGAGGAGTTAGGAAGCTTATCCGCGTCATACATATTGATCGGTTGTCCTGTTAACAACATAACGAAATTGCCGATATCTACGACGTTATTGATGCTTCTGACTCCTTCAGAAGAAAGGATTCTTTTCAACCATTCCGGTGATTCTTTTGTCACGATAGAACGAACTTCTCTTGCTCCAAAAAGAGGGCATTTATCCGTTAAAGAGGTTACTTTAAAAGAAGATTCGCCCGTAATTGTTTCAGGATATTCTTTGATGTTTTCTTTTTCATTAAGAAGACAAGAGACTTCACGAGCCACATTTTCCATCGCGTTCATATCTGGGCGATTAGCAAGAAGCTCGATTTCAATGATGGAATCATCAAGTCCTAAATAATGAAGAACATTCTCTTCTCCAACAGGAGCGTCCATAGGAAGTTCTTCGATGCCGTTGATTTGTTTCTCGCTTAAAGAAGATTTATCCACACCTAATTCTCTTAAAGAGCAGCACATTCCGTCACTTTCCACTCCACGAATGCTTGATGGGGTGATGGTGACTTCTGGTAAAACGGCACCAGCACGAGCAACAATGACTTTTAAGCCTTTTCTAGCATTTGGGGCACCGCAAACGATTTGATGGACGCCAAATTTGCCTTCATCGACATTCAAAACATGAAGGTGGTCGCTATCTGGGTGAGGTTCACAAGTAAGGATTTCTCCGATAACAAGATTCGTTCCGGAAGCAATTTTCTTGATTTCATCGACTTCAATGCCAGCAAAGGTAAGTTTTTTTGCAACTTCTTCTGGAGTCGTATTATCTAGATTGACGAATTCTTTCAGCCAATTCCATGAAATTTTCATATCTAATCTCCTTATTTCTCTGAGAAATCTTTTAAGAAACGAACATCGTTCGTATAGATTCTTCTAATATCGTCAATGCCATAGCGGAGCATAGCGATTCTCTCTATGCCAACGCCAAAAGCGAAGCCACTATAGATTTTTGGATCGTATCCACACATTTCTAAGACATGAGGATGGACTTCCCCCGCTCCAAGAATTTCAATCCAGCCGGTGTTTTTGCAAAGAGAACAGCCCTTTCCACCGCATTTGGAACAAGAAACGTCAACTTCTACGGATGGTTCTGTAAACGGGAAGAAAGAGGAACGAAGGCGAATTTCACGTTTTTCTCCGAACATTTTCTTAACGAATAGCTCCAATGTTCCTTTTAAATCAGCCATGGAGATGCCTTTATCTACGACAAGTCCTTCGATTTGACCGAATTCATGGGAGTGAGTCGCATCATCGTCATCACGGCGATAACATTTTCCTGGGCAAATCATCTTGATTGGTTTCTTTTCTTCGTTTTCAAGCATGGTATGCGCTTGAGCGGCAGAAGTTTGAGTTCTTAATAAAAGATTCTCGGAAATATAGAAGGTATCTTGCATATCTCTTGCAGGATGGTCCTTAGGAACATTTAAAAGTTCAAAGTTGAAATGATCCGTTTCAACATCTCTTCCTTCAACGATATCAAAACCCATTGAGGCGAAGATATCGGACATTTCATCAACAATTTGCCAATATGGGTTGATGAAACCTTGGTGATAATTTCTACCCGGAAGGGTGAGGTCGATTTTTTCAGATTGAAGTTTTTCTTCAAGGGCTTTGGCTTGAGCCTTTTGCATTTTTTCTTCAAAAGCGCTCTCCACTTTCTTTCTTGTATCGTTAACAAGTTTTCCAAAAGCGGCTTTTTCTTCAGCAAGAAGGTTTCTCATTAACCCCATAAGCTGAGCAAGATGGCTCTTTTTCGAAAGATAAGTGTTCTTCCAGTTTGTTAATTCCTCGGAACTGTTCGCTTTTTCTAAAGCGGTTAAGGCTTCTTCTTCCGCTTCTAAAACGGTTTTCTTTTCGTTTTCCATGAATTTTCCTTTCTGAATATAGAAAAAGGGATGCAGGGAGTGAATAAACCACGGTGCCATCCCAATTCGTTTTTTCTTTTGATAAAACGCGACTTTTTGGCTATAACCCACGACGGAGGGAATCTCTTCCCTGTTCTCCAAGGCGAACTTCGGCAAGCTTCTTAGAAGACAGTCTCTCTCTTTGTCTCTCCCAGAACTAAGAAGGTCTTGCGTACTCTTCCTTTTCTTCGAACGATGATATTTTAATACAAAGAAGAAGACTTGTTACTTCTTTTTGAGTTCATAAAGAAGAATTCCTGCAGCAACCCCTACATTTAAAGAGTCAATGCCGTCCATTTCGATACGTACTTTTTTATCCGCAAGGGAAAGAATCTTCGGATTTACGCCCCTTCCCTCATTTCCAAGAATGAGCGCATAAGGCTTTTCAATGTTTAATTCTTTTAACGGGTAGGAGGATTTTAAATCCGTGGCAAGGATTTTATAGCCTTTTTCTTTTAAGGAAATAATATCTTCTTCAGGAGAAAGGTTTCCTTCTTTGATATTGAGTTTAAAAATGGCTCCTTGGGAAGAAGAAAGGGTTTTTGAAGAATAGGCGCTTGCGCATCCTTTCGAAAGAAAGACGTCTTGATAGCCAAAGGCAAGGCAAGTTCTTAAAATCGTGCCAACGTTTCCAGGATCTTGAAGCTCATCAAGATAAACGATGACATCGGAAAAAGGCTTTTCTTCTTTCTTTTTCTTGCATAAAGCAACGATTCCTTCAGGAGTTTTGGAAGAAGAGAGGCGTTTAATGATTGCCTCATTGGTTAGATAGAATTCTACATCTCCATGAGGATATTCTTTTAAGGAAAAAATTCGAACGGCTGAAGCGTTTTCTAACGCCATCTCCACCATATGGAAGCCTTCCACGAGGAAGAAATCATCCTTTCCATCTTGGTAAGAGAGGGTTTCTTTTATTTTTTTGTTATCTTTAGAAGATAGAAATTCACTCATTTGTATTGCCCTTTCGTTAATTTTTTATGATAGAAATAATAATCAGGATAATAAGCAAGAACAATCTTATAGAAATTTTTGCTGTGATTACGGACTTTATCATGAGCAAGTTCGTGAATGACAACACTTTCAATAATCTCCTTGCTATAATGGACTAAGCATAAAGCGAAAGTTAAAGAAAGGGTGCGTTGATTATTTACGCCCCATCTCGTTTTCATTTGGCGAACACGAACGCGATAAGAAGATGTAACTCCCATTTTTTCTTTGTTTTTAGCGACATTTTCTTCGAGAAAAGAAAGAAGAACCTTTTTCAGATACATCCTTTGTTTCTCTTCTTTCCAAGTAGAAAAAGCAGGAATTTCATATCTCTCCCCGAATAAATAGACAAAATCCCCCTCAATGGGATTGGGTGCCGTTTTCGCCTTCACTCTTTCAATCAGTTTTTCCGCATTCTTGTTTACGAAACGAAAAACCTCATCCTCTTTAATATATATAGGAACATTGCAAGTAAAGTCTTTTCTTTCTGGATTATAGCGAAGGCCCATGCTTCTTCTTTTTCGATAATTGACTGTCACGGGGTAATTTTCTGTACCGATTTGAATTTGCCAAAGCTCTTTTTTCTTCATCTTATTAATTATAGGGAGCCTTCTAACTCTTTGACTAGTAAAAGCAAGGGAAATAGAGTAAACTTCCTAGACGTATGGAAAAGATATTAATTAGTGCGTGTTTAGTTGGTGAAAATACCCGTTACGATGGAAAGAATAATTACCTTCCAATCGTTGAAAAATTAAAAGAAAAATACGAGTTGATTCCTTTTTGCCCTGAAGTAATGGGTGGATTGCTTACTCCTCGTGAGCCTTGTGAAATCCAAGGACCAGACGTTAAAACAAAAGATGGCGTCAGCAAAGTCAAAGAATATAACCTTGGTGCGAAAAAAGCCTTGGAAGCGTGCCGCCTTTTTGGCATCCGTATTGCCATTTTAGCGGAAAGTTCCCCTTCTTGTGGGGTGAGAAATATCTATGATGGACATTTCAATCAAACCAAAATTCCAGGAAAGGGCATTACAACAAGACTTTTAGAAGAAAATGGCATTGCCTGCTATTCTTCTTTAGATGATCTCTCCTTCTTATTCACCGATCCTGAAAAGAAAGAAAAAGAATATCTCTCTTACGAAGAAAGAGACTATCAGCTTCGTCATCCAATGAAAAAGAGAAGATTCGGCGATAGAAAGCCTCGTTTCGTAAAGAAAGACGAAGAAAAACCAGGAGAAGAGAAAATCTCCTCTAACGAAGGCGAAAAGAAGGAATTTACCAAGAAAGAAGGATTCCATAAAGATTTCCATAAATCTCGTTTTGGTGGAAAATCATTCTCTCGTGGCCCAAGAAAAGAAGGCTCCTTCCATCACGATCACGAAAAACGTTATGACCATCATGATCAAAACGAAGAAGGTAAGGAAAGAAAGCCATATTTCAAGAAAAAAGATAGCTTCCATGACCATAAAGACGGAAAGAGTTTCTCCAAAAAGAGATCATTCCATAGCAATGACGAGAAACGTTCTTATGGGAAGAAGGACTTCCATAAGGGTGGTTCCTTCCACAAAGGAGGTTCCTTCCATAAAGGAGGAAAATCATTCTCCAAAGGAAGAAGTTTCCAAAAAGGCAACAAAAAGGATTAGTTTAACGAGGGGTCCGTTATGGGACCCCTTTTTTATTAGATGGTTTTCTATTAAGGAAAACGTTGTATTTAAAAAACCGTCATTTCTGACGGCTTTCCAAATCTTTTGCGATTAATAGATACGTTTGCCACTCTCCGTATCGAAGAGATGGATTTTAGACATATCAATCAAAATCTTGATGTCATCGCCAATCTTGATTTCGTTTGTGAGAGGAATCTTAGCGACTAAGTCAATTCCACCAAAGTCCGTATGGACGTAGTATTCATGTCCTAATAGTTCAGCAACCGCAACCTTGATGTCCACTGCCTCGCCACCATATTTATGAACATGTTCTTCATCGCCTTGGTGGATATCTTCTGGACGAACACCAAAGGTAACATCTCTTTCGTCGTTATTGCCATAAAAGGCTTCCATTCCTGCTTTGCAATTCGCTGGAAGAGTGAGAACTTGACCACTAGAAAGAGTAATTTTTCCATCCGCATAATGGGCGGTCATTAAGTTCATGGCTGGAGAGCCAATAAAGGAAGCGACGAAAACGTTTGCCGGTTTGTTATAAATTTCAATTGGTGTGCCAATTTGTTGGACATGTCCTAACTTCATAACGACAATGCGGGAAGCCATCGTCATAGCTTCGGTCTGGTCGTGCGTAACGTAAATGGTTGTCGCGTTTAAAGATTCATGAAGTTTGATGATTTCCGATCTCATTTGAACACGAAGTTTAGCGTCTAAGTTGGAAAGAGGCTCATCCATTAAGAAGACTTTGGCATTTCTAACAATAGCTCTTCCTAAGGCGACACGCTGTCTTTGACCACCAGAGAGAGCCTTTGGTTTACGGTCTAAGTATTCTTCGATTTGAAGGATTTTTGCAGCATGGTGGACTCTTTCGTCGATTTCTTGTTTAGGAAGACGACGAATCTTTAATCCGAAAGCCATGTTTTCATAGACAGTCATATGAGGATATAAGGCGTAGGATTGGAAAACCATGGCAATATCTCTGTCTTTTGGAGACTTGTCGTTGGAATATTCTCCATCGATATAAAGTTCACCATTGGTGATGTCTTCAAGCCCTGCGACCATACGCAAGGTGGTAGATTTACCACATCCAGATGGACCGACGAAAACAATGAATTCATGTTTGGCGATATCAAGATTGAAATCAAAGACGGCTTGGACACCGTTATCATAGACTTTGTCGATATGACGAAGAGAAACATAAGCGTTTGGATCCCACTTCTCTGTCGGAATAAGCGCTTCGATTTCTTTCGCTCTCTCTTCAATTTCTTTTTTAGTGACGGTCGTCAAAGTATTCGGCTTTGTTTCTTTTTTGTCTTTCTTTTTGAAGAAATTTTTCATTTTTTATCAAACCATAATTTGCTTATGGTCTCCTGTTTGAAAATATTATAAGAAAGGGCTTTCAATTTGTCTTGTGCAGAGTGCACAAATCAACTTAACGTTTATTGGTGAATTGGAAATAAAGCTCTAAAAGCAAGGCGTTATGGTAAGAACGAATATCCAAAGAAGTTTCTTCGATAAAAGAATTTAAACGATAATTGAAGGTATTGCGATGAATAAAAAGCGTTTCGGCCGTAAGGGAGGCGTTTAATCCGCAACGGAGAAAAGTTCCCGCAGTCAAAAGAAGATCCGGTGAGACTTTCTTAAATTCATTTGCAAGTAAAGGGATTGAAGAATAATCACCGAAAGAAAGCTCTTTTAATAACATATCCGTAAGGAAAAGACATTGGTTTGGGAAATAAGAAATGGATTCTTTAAGCATCTTTTCCTCAAATTCTCCCAAACAATGGGAGACAACAATCGTAAGATTCACGCCTAAGTCATCGTGAATGTTAAAAAGAACCTGTTGAAGGGTGCTGGATAGTTTTTCATCCGCAAGGAAATATCCTTTTTGGGGATTGAAGTAATGAAAATCCAGTTTTTCTTCGCTGACGGAAGAAATCGCTTCCTCAAAAAAAGAACGTTTCAATGGGGTATTTGCTAAAAAGAGATAATACAGGATCATTTGACAATTAAAAGGTAGGTTTCAAAAGGACGCAAATGGAAAACGTGGTTTTCTAAAATCACATCCCCATAATTATGAAGTTTAATGTCTAAAATATCGAAATAAAAAGAGAAATAGACTTCGTAATCTCGCATATTGGAGATAACAAGGAGTTTTAATGCTCCGTTATGAAGATAAGAAAAGACATCAGGATGATTTGGATCGATGATTTTTAATGGGGAATGAAGGACGGTTTGATTTACAAGGGCGTTTCTTCGATAGGCAATCGCATATTGATAGAAATTCAAAATGGAATAAGGGTTCTCCATTTCTGAAAGGATGTTCACCCCTTCTTTATAATTAGGATTAAGAGGGAAATAAGGCTTTGTATCAGAGAAACCAGCATATTCTTTATTTTCCCATTGCATGATACTTCTTGAAGAAAGGCGGGAGGAACGATTTAAATAACGAAGGATTTGTTCGTCATTAATGCCTTCTTTTCTCCAAGAAGACACTTCAGCCTTCGTTGGTTCATCCAAATAGAAATCTTCAATATGTTCAAAATGAAGGTTGGACATACCAATTTCATCACCATACTGCATAAACGGGGTGCCGTATAAGAAAAGAGAAGTAACCAAAAGCATTTTTGCGGATTCATCGCGATATTTCGTTGAGCCATATTGGTTTAGAAGGCGAGGACTGTCGTGATTTTCCCAATAGATAGGCAAATAGGCATCCTCATGAAGGGTGTTATACCAACGCATGAAATTTCTTTTTAAAGAAATGACATCTGTTTTAATTTCTTCGTCCGTTTTAGCGAACGATTCGTAAGAACCGTTTTCGTTTACCGTATCGAAATTAAATAACATATCTAGAGGTCCATCGTTTTTATTCACAAGAGGAAGGGCCTCTTCAGGTTGAATGCAACCTCCAGACTCGCCAATAAGAAGAAGGTCACTATCGCCTTTAACGGCATCTGAAAATTCTTTTAAGTAAGATAAAAGTTCAGGACGATTGCTAAATTTAGAATAATCAAGAGCTACCCCGTTATTCTCAGGAAGAGAAGAATTTTCGAAAGATAAATCCTTTGCAAGATGGGAACAGGCATCCAAGCGGAAACCATCAACCCCTAAATCGCGATAAAAGCAGGCGATTTGAATCATTTCTTTTCTTACTTCTGGATTATCCCAACGAACATCGGGTTGTTCTTTTCCAAAAATATGAAGATAAAAGGTGGAAGTATCTCCCACTCTTTCCCAGGCACTACCTCCTAAGAAAGAGCCCCAGTTGTTTGGAGGAAGAAACTTGCCATTTTCTTCTTTTCCTTCCAAGAAGTAATAGAATCCTCTTTCTTTTGATGAAGGATCCGCTAACGCTTTTTGAAACCAGGGGTGTTCTTTCGAAGTATGGTTCAAAGGAAGATCCATAATCAAACGTATCTCTCTAGCATGGGCTTCCTTAATAAGTTCTTTTAAGTCCTCCATATTTCCAAATGCAGGGTCAATTCGATAATAATTGGAAACGTCATACCCTCCATCGTGGAAAGGAGTTTCAAAAAGAGGACAAATATAAAGAAGATTAATTCCCAATTCTTTCAGATAGTCTAGACGTGAAATAATTCCCCTAATATCACCATAACCGTCAGAATTGGAATCTTGGTAGGAAATAGGATAAATCATGTACCCGATTGATTTTTCCCACCAATCATTGAAATGTTTGTTCATAATTTGATTATACATTGACATTCCATATATTTCATATATATCTATCATAGGTTCTTCTTAATCTTATGAAAATCTTTTTGAAACTCTCACATCATTTACTAAAAGGGATACACCCCCTCTTTTATTTCCAGGTTTTCTTACAAACTCTTGTAGGCTTCTTTTCGGTCATGCAAACCTTTTTGATTAAGGTTCTTGTCGATACAGTGGAAGGCTTAGATAAATTAAACGAAGCAGCGGCCGTAGAAAAAGCCGTGATTTATTTAATCACTGGCGGAAGAGGAAACGTCTATCTTTATGAAAACGGAAGGTATTTGCTTCCAACGGCCATCATTGTTGTTGCTGCCGCCTATGTTTTATCAATGTTTTTACGTATGTGGATGAGAGCTCTTTTCTCGGCACGTTTTAACGCTCATTGCCAAGAAGAAATCTTCTACCATATTGAAAGGCTTCCTTATGAGGAATACAAAAAGAGCAAAGAAGGCGATCTTTTACAAACGGCAACGAGAGATTTAAAGGTTTACCGCGAATTCATGTCCAATGGCATGAGCAATATCACTTGGGCTTTATGGATGGTTCTTTTCTGTTTTTCCATCTTGATGTCCATTTCTTGGAAAATGACCTTGGTCAGCGTTTCTTTGTTCCCGATTCTTTTCCTTTATTCGATGTTACTAACCGGACATGTGAGGAAACTTTATCGTTTAGCCGATGATTCCGAAGCAAAACTAACCGATAAAGCCTCGGAGAATCTTGCGTCGGTACGTATTGTCAAAGCTTTTAATAATGAGCTTTATGAGATTTCCTCTTTTGATAAGATTTTAAAAGACTATCAAGGCAAGTTCTTATCTTGGAAGAAATTCAATGCTTTCTTCTTCTCAAGTTCTGATGTTTTCATTTTTGCCTCAAAGGTATTAGCTCTTTTATGGGGCATTTATCTTGTTTATACCGGAGAGATAAATGCAGGAACCCTAGTTATTACCCTTCTTTACGTCAATATGATGGTATGGCCTGTCCGTGATGCTGCTCAAACCTTATCGAATTTTGGTCAAATCTTTGCTTCAGCAGACCGTATTCAAATCCTTTTAGGGAAACCGTTAGAGGATTTAGAATCTGGCGAATGTCCTGAAATTAAAGGAAACATCGAATTTAAAAACGTTTCTTTTGCATATCCTTATGGGGAAGGAGACATGATCGAAAACGTTTCTTTCTCTGTTAAAGCAGGAGAGACTGTCGCCCTTATGGGAAAAACAGGTGCAGGAAAATCCACTTTAGTTCTTCTTTTGACAAGACTCTATGATTACGATTCTGGTTCAATAAAAATCGATGGGGTCGAATTAAAGAATATTCAGAAAAGTTATCTGAGGAAAAAGGTTGTTCCTGTCTTGCAAGATCCTTTCTTATTCTCCCGTTCTATTGAGGAAAATATCAAGATCGCCTCTCCTTTATCAAGCGAGAACGAAATGAGATTTGCCTCGAAGAACGCTGATATCGACCACACCATCCTTTCTTTTAAAGATGGTTATCAAACAATGGTCGGAGAAAAAGGCGTTACGCTTTCTGGCGGACAAAAACAAAGGGTTGCTATCGCTAGAACTTTATTAACAAAAGCCCCTATTTTGATTTTCGACGATTCTTTAAGTGCCGTAGACACCAAAACAGACTTGGAAATCCGTCAAAGATTAAAAGAAAACGTCAAAGATTCCACCACTTTCCTTATCACTCACCGCATTGCTTCAGCGAAAAGTGCAGACAAAATCATTGTTTTGGATGAAGGTAGAATCGAAGAGATGGGGACGCATGAGGAATTAATGAAGAAAGCGGGTCTTTATCGAAGACTGGCTGAAATTCAAGAAAGAATGGAGGTTTCAAAATGAGTAGCAAAGTTCTCGAAGAAAAACTCCCGACCAAATTGAATTTTGGCATTTGGTTCCGCATCATGAAATACGCGATGAAGCGCGTTGATTTGTTCGTCATCATCATTTTGACGATGTTTATTACAACCTTCTATGACTCCGCTTTCGTACCTGCGATGAATGCGGCTGCCATTACATTGGTTGGACAAAGTGGCATTTTATCCTCTATTTCTTCCCTTTGGGAGCTTCCTTTGCACGTTATTTTCATCAAAAACGTTTGGGAAATCGATATTACGTTCTTAACCTTCCTTATTACTCAAGGTATCTTCGTTATCATCCGTTGCGTGAGCATTTTCGTAACCTTCTATTTAACGAATTATTTGAACATGGTCGTTATGATTTCGTTAAGAAAAGACCTTTTTGATCACGTTCAGGAACTTTCTTTCTCTTATTTCGATAGAACGAATTCCGGTTGGTTGATTGCGAGAATGAATAACGACACTTCCGCTATAGGAGACGTTCTTTCTTGGTCTTTGACATCGATATTCTGGTCTTCTTTCGACCTTATTTTCACGATTATCACGATGTTCTCCCAAAATGTGAAATATGCTTTGATTGTCATTGCTTCCTTGCCATTAATCGCGATTATCGTTCCTTTATTCGAACGTTTGATTTTGAAACGTCACCGTATAGCAAGAAACGCTTATTCCGCTTATGTTGGCTGGCTTGCTGAAATCATCAATGGAGCGAAAACAGTAAAGACATTATCTTTGGAAGAGGAAGTTTCAAAAGAATCGAAAGATATTGTTGATGATTTGAAGAAGAAACGTTTCCGTGCAGGAAGAATCGGTGCTTGCTTTAGACCTTTATTGGAATTCATTTTAGCCGTAATGATCGTGATTATTGTCGTTGTTGGCTATCAAGATATTGACAATATCGCCTTGCAAGATGGGCTTGATATGGCCACGCTTGTTGCTACCATCGTTCTTTTCGTTGGTTTTGCGCAATCCATTTTTTCCCCACTCGAGAGTATGTCTGACACCTTCTCCTCTTTTATGGAAAACCAAGCCTCTGCCGAGAAAGTTGAACAGCTTTTAAAGGCTCCAATGGAAATTAGGGACACGGATGAAGTTGTTGCTAAATATGGTGATATTCTCTCTCCAAAGAAAGAGAATTATGAGCCATTTTCTGGCGATATCGAGTTCCGTAACCTCTCTTTCCATTATGGAAACGGAGTGGAAGTCATTCACCCTTTAAACTTAAAAATCAAGGCAGGAACCTCGGTTGCAATCGTTGGTGAAACCGGGTCTGGCAAAACAACCTTAGCAAACCTTCTTTGCCGTTTCTATGAACCAACAGGCGGAGAAATCCTCCTTGATGGAGTGAATTACAAAGAACGTTCCTTGGGCTGGCTTCGTTCGCATATCGGATATGTTCAGCAAAGTCCATTTGTTTTCTCCGCGACCTATTTCCAAAATATTGCCTATGGCAAATTAGATGCGACGATGAACGAAGTTAAAAAAGCGGCAAAGGTCGTTGGAATCGACTCTTTCATCGAAAAAGAAAAGGATGGATATAACACTTACCTTGAAGATGGAGGCTCCTCTCTTTCCCAAGGACAAAGACAGCTTGTTTCTTTTGCTAGAGCAATGATTAGAAATCCATCCTTATTGATTTTAGATGAAGCCACTTCATCAATTGATACGGAAACCGAGGAAGAGATTCAAAATCGCATCCAACCCCTTTTAAAGGGCAGGACTTCGATTACCATCGCCCACCGCTTATCTACAATCGTCAATTCTGATCGTATTTTAGTCATGGAACATGGAAATATCGTTGAAGATGGCAACCATAAAGAGCTTATGGAGAAAAAAGGCTATTACTATAACCTATATATGAACCAATTCAAGGGAATGTCGATGGGTGAGCAAATCGAGAAATACCAGAAACAAATTGAAGATAAGAACATAAAAATCTAATCTTCCTTGCTCTATAAAGGAAGGATAACTCAATTGAAAAAGCCGTCTATAATAAGGCGGCTTTATTTTGTTTATCGAATATTTTTGTTACCTAATTATGGCTTCCGTATTTACTAAGATGCCAAATATCACGGTTATATTCTTCAATGGTTCTATCAGAGGAGAAGACCCCAGAAGTAGAAATGTTATCAATAACGGCTTTAGACCATCTTTCTTTATCAAGATAGAATTCTTCCGCACGTTTGCAAGCGTCACAATAAGAGGCGAAATCTTCCAAAATGTAGTATTGGTCTCCCTTATTCATGATTTCATCGAAAATCATTTGGAAACGGCCGTTGGCTTTTAAAGCCCAAGGCCCGGAGAAAAGGGAATCCATGACTTCTTTTACGAGGTGGTTATTATTGTAGACATCCCAAGGATTGTAGCTTCCTTCTTCGTTTTTACGTTCCACTTCTTCGGCGGTTAAGCCAAAGATTATTTCGTTTTCTTCTCCGGCTTGTTTCGCAATTTCGATGTTTGCGCCATCTAAGGTTCCTAAAGTTAAAGCACCATTCATCATGAGTTTCATATTGGAGGTGCCTGAGGCTTCTTTGCCAGCGGTAGAGATTTGTTCGCTAAGATCAGCCGCAGGAATAATATGTTCTGCTAAAGTGACCCCATAGTTTTCTACAAAGATGATCTTCATGAATTTAGAGGCATCCTCGTCATTATTGATAACCTCTTGCACAGCAAGGATTAATTCGATAATGCATTTGGCATATTCATAGCTTGGAGCAGCTTTTGCGCCAAAAATGTAAACATGGGGTTCCATATGGAAAGAGGCAGGGTCTTTCTTAAGTTCAAGATATTCCGCCATGATATGGAAAAGATTCAAAAGTTGTCTCTTATAAGCGTGAAGTCTTTTGATTTGAACATCGAAAATAGCGTCAGGAGAGATTTCGATTCCATATGTTTTCATCACGAAATCAGCAAATTTAATCTTGTTTTCGTGTTTGATTTCCATAATCTCTTTCTGAACTTCTTTATCCGTATCAAAAGCTTTGAAAGCGATGAGTTTCTCTGGATGCATAATCCATTCATCACCGATTTTGGAGGTAATTAAAGAAGCAAGTTTCTCATTCGAATAAAGCAACCATCTACGATGGGTGACACCATTGGTCTTATTGGAGAATTTCTCTGGGAAAAGCTCATAGAAATTCTTGAAGGTATAGTTTTCAAGAATGGAAGTATGGATTTTAGCAACACCATTGACACTAAAACCAGCATAAATAGCCATGTTTGTCATATGAATTTGGCCATCTTTGATGATTTGCATCTGATACGCTTTTGCTGGATCCACTCCTTTTTCCACCATATAAGCGTTAAAACGACGATTGATTTCTTCAATAATCATATAAACGCGTGGAAGGAGTTTTTGCACATATTGAACTGGCCATCTTTCTAAGGCTTCAGGCATAACGGTGTGGTTTGTATAAGCGATAGAATGGGTTACTTGATCCCACGCTTCATCCCAGCCAAAACCATAAACGTCCATTAAAAGACGCATCATTTCTGGGATAGAAAGAATTGGATGGGTGTCATTTAATTGGAAAACGTAATGATCTTTTAAATGTTCTAAAGTCTTATATCTTCCATATTCTCCACGCATGACGGATTGAAGGCCTGCGGAAACAAGGAAATATTGTTGGCGAAGACGAAGAATGCGGCCATGTTCGGTAGAATCATCAGGATATAAGCCAAAGGAAAGTTCTTTTAAAGTAGAAAGATAATCATCGAAAGAAACATCGGTTGGAAGGTTCTTTTCGCTTGGTTCAGCACTCCAAAGGCGAAGGGTATTAGAAACGCCATTATGATAGCCAACCACACTTACATCGTAAGGCATAGCGCGAACGTGAGTGGCGTTTACGGTACGAAGAGCGTATTCACCGTTTGGCTTTAAATAGGTTTCCGCGTTTCCACCAAATTCCACTTCGACAGCGTGTTTTGGCTTTTTCACTTCAAAGACAAAGCCGTTAGAAAGCCATTCATCTGGAAGTTCCGTTTGCTTTCCGTTTACGAATTTCTGTTTGAAGAAACCGTATTCATAGCGAATGGTATTTCCGTGCATTGGATAGCCTAGCGAAGCGGCAGAGTCTAAAAAACATGCGGCTAATCTGCCTAAGCCACCATTTCCTAAACCTGCATCCGGTTCTTGGTCTTCAAGTTCGTTTATATCAATGCCGTAATCAGCCAATCCTTCTTTGGCAACCTTATAAACTCCAAGATTTTGAAGGTTGTTTAAAAGCAATCTTCCGATTAAAAATTCCATGGAGAAATAAATGCATTGCTTTCTCCCGTTGTCACATGTGTCTTCACGGCAACTTCTCCAGCCAATACCAGCATAGTCGCGAACCATTTCGCCTAATACTTCATATCTTTCCGTGATATGAGAATCTTCGACTGAGCGGCCATATAGTTCCGTTAAGCGTTTCTCAAATTCTTTTTTGAATTCTTCTTTGTTGTCAAAAATCATAGATTAATTCTTAGCCTTTCTCGTAGTTTTCTTTTTCTTCGTAACTGTGTTCTTTTTGTGTGTTTTTGTTTCTTTCTTAGGATTTTCTAACTTAAAAATCATAGCGCCATAGGAGGCAAGTTTCACACTGATATGATACGCTCTTCCTTCTGGAGCGCCATCTTCTGCTAAAAGAGGCAACCCATTATATTGATTGTTTCCTCCATAGACATCTTTATCGGAATTGAAGATTTCTTTCCAAATCCCCTTCTTTTTAACCCCTACATCATAATTTGGATAGAAATTAGGAGTCATGTTGAAAAGGAAAAGGAGGGAAGAATCGCCGTAATCCCGTTCAAAAGCAAACACGCTTTGATCGGAATTGTCAACCATCATCCATTCAAAATGAGCAGGATTGTATTCTTCTTTATGCATGGCTTCTTCCGCTTGATAAATAAGATTTAAGTCTCTTACTAAACGTTTCATGGAATCGTGTTTCGGATAGGTCAAAAGATTCCAAGGAAGAGAACGGGTTTCATTCCATTCATCGAAGGAGGCCATTTCGTTGCCCATGAAATTAAGTTTTTTGCCTGGATGGGCGAATTGGTAGGTGAAAAGGTTTCTTAAGAGAGCAAATTTCGTTTCGTAATCCCCGAACATTTTATTAATCAGAGTACCCTTGCCATGCACCACTTCGTCATGGGATAAAGGCAAAAGGAAGTTCTCGCTAAAGAAATAAGCCATGGAGAAAGTAATATCGTGGTGTTCGTATTTCTTATAGATTGGATCGAGAGAATAATATTTTAAAGTATCGTTCATCCAGCCAAGATCCCATTTGTAATCAAAGCCAAGACCGCCATATTCCAAAGGTTTGGTCACACCAGTAAAATCCGTGGAATCTTCGGCAATCATAATAATTGAAGGATGAGCCAAATGCAGTTTGCCATTCAAACGTTTGATAAATTCCGTGGCACCATAATTCTCTCCGAGAGATTTATTGCCTTCCCAATAAACGATATTGGAAACAGCATCCACACGAATTCCATCAAAATGGAAATAAGCAAGATAATAATTCATCGCGCTCATTAAGAAAGAACGAACAGGGTCTTTTCCTAAATCAAAATAGCAAGAGCCCCATGGGGAGAAGGTATGTTTCATATCGCCATATTCATATAAACAAGAGCCATCGAATTCTCTTAAGGCGAATTTATCGTTAGCGAAATGAACAGGAGCAAAATCTAAAATGACAGAAAAGCCAGCTTGATGCATGCGGTCGATAAAAGACATCAATTGGAAAGGGTTGCCATATCGTGAGTCAACCGAGAAAAAACCAGTCGCTTGATAACCCCAGGAGCCATCGAAAGGATATTGGCAAATAGGCATGATTTCTACATGCGTGAAGCCATTTTCTTTAAGATATGGGATTAAATAATCCGCGACCTCTTCATAAGAAGGATACCTTCCATCAATAAGGCCTTTCCACGAACCAAGATGAATTTCGTAAATAGAAACTGGTTTATCGAAGCCTCTATCTCTCTTTTTTAAGAATGTTTCGTCATGCCAAATGAAATTTTCAATGTCAAAAAGGCGAGAGCAAGTATTCGGTCTTAGTTCTGAGAAGAAAGCAAAAGGGTCCGCTTTATCGACATATTCTCCCTTAGCGTTTAGGAAATGATATTTATAGGATTGGTAATTATGAAGGCCAGGAACAAAGGTTTCGAACACTCCAGAAGGATCGATTTTCTCCATCTTATTTCGCGTAACGTCCCAATTATTCCACTCACCGATTACCGACACATCGTTTGCAAGAGGGGCATATAAACGGAAAACAACTCCGGAGACTTTTTTCCCATCAATTTCTTTGTCTAAAAAATGGGCGCCAAAGTAACGATACGCCTCAATGCTTTGACCCATCAAAAAGTCATAGAGAATGCCGTAAGCCATAATAACCCTCCCTGTTTTGTTTTATCTTCTACATTATATCGTATCTATACGTGCGCACGCAAAAGGAAATGAGGTACGTAATTGGCATTTTATGGTTCTTTTCCCTTTTAGAAAGGAGAAAGTTAGATTAGAATGTTTAGCGATAAAAAGAGGTAAGAAAAATTATGGTAAAATGTATGGCCGTTAACGCTGGCTCTTCTTCAATCAAATATAAACTCTTTGAGATGCCAGAAGAAAAAGTTATTTGCGAAGGCTTAGTTGAAAGAATTGGGCACGAAGATGCTCATTTCCGTTTGAAATACAAAGGAGAAAAACACGACGAATATCTTCCAATTATGGATCATAACGTTGGTGTTGAATTAATTTTAAAAGCATTGAAAGACTACGAAATCGTTAAAGATTTCGAGGAAATCAAAGCCATTGGTCACCGTGTTGTCCAAGGTGGTAAGTATTTCTCTAAATCCGCCTATTTTAATGAGGATACAGAAGAGAAGATCACCAAACTTGTTCCGCTTGATCCTTTACACGCTCCAGCTCATTTGATTGGTTATCACGCTTTCAAAAAGGTGTTACCTAACGCTGTCACCATCGCTGTTTTTGATACTGCTTTCCATCAAAGCATGCAACCTGAGGATTATTTATACCCAATCCCATATGAATACACTGAAAAATATGATTGCAGAAGATATGGTGCACATGGTACTTCCCACCACTATTTAGCTGATAAAGCCATCAAAGATTATTTCCATGGCGATAAAAGCAAACGTATTATCACTCTCCATTTAGGAAGTGGCGCCTCTATTTGCGCCATTAAAGATGGCAAGTGCGTAGCAACCTCTATGGGCCTTACTCCATTAGGTGGCGTTATGATGGGAACACGTTGTGGCGATATCGACCCATCCGTCTATTATTATCTTGCCACTTGCACAGGAAAAAGCTCCGAAGAAATTTACGATATTTTGAATAAAAAGTCCGGTTTCTTAGGTGTTTCCGGCCTTTCGAATGATACACGTGATATCTTAGCCGCCGCAGAAAAAGGCGATCAGAGATGTATCAACGCTTTAAAACTTTGGGCAAGAAGAGTTGCTGATTTCGTTGGCTCTTATTATGTTCGTTTAGGCGGAGCAGACATGCTCATTTTCTCTGCCGGTATTACCGAGAATAACCCAATTTGCCGCAAAATGATCTTAGATGATATTTCTGAGGCTTTAGATATCCATATTGATTGGGCAAAGAATGACGAATTAATTGGCAAAGAAGGAGAAATCTCCACCCCCGATAGCAAGATTAGAGTGGCTGTCATCCCAACCGATGAGGAAGTTATGATTGCCCGCGATTGCTATAGTGCATTAGAGGGAATTTTATAATATGGCCAAACTACCAAAAGAAATCACGAATTACGGATTAGACTTAAAAAAGAATTATTCATATTTCTATTCTTGTGTTAAAAAGTACGATCACATCGTTATTTTCCGCCACATTAAACCAGATTTTGACGCAATGGGCACCCAGATGGGTCTTTATACCTTTATTAAAGATAATTTCCCAAATAAAGACGTCCATTTTGTTGGTGATAATCATGTGACTTTCACTCCAAGGCTTTTTCCAGAAACAGAAAGACTCAACGATTCCTATTTCGATGAGCCTTTCTTAGCCATCATTTGTGATGTTGGCGATCATGAAAGAATTGCTGACCCTCGCTATACAAAGGCTAAAAAGATTTTGAAAGTAGATCATCACCCATGTAAGGTTGAGATTGCTTCTCATCCTATATTAGATACAGAATCAGCGGCTGCGGCCGAAATTATGACCGACATCCTCTTAAAGTGGAAGGGAACCACTCTTTCTAAGGAAGCAGCTTCCTACCTTTATATCGGCATTGTCGGAGATTCTGGAAGATTCCAATATTCTTCCACAAACGCTCACACATTCGCTTGTGCCAGTGCTCTTATCGAAACAGGAATTTCCATTCGCGATATCTATTTAAAAATGTATGAGAAAAATATCGATGATTTGAAAGTAACGGCATACGTACTTAATCATTTCTCGGTATCCCCGCATGGAGTCGCTTATTATCTATTACCAGATTCCGTTCAAAAAGAGCTTAAGATTACCTCCGAACAAGGAAAGAACAATGTCAATCTCTTCGCAAATATCGAAGGAATCAATGCTTGGTGCTCTATTACCGAAGACCCAAATCCAAAAGATTACTGCTGGAGAATTTCCATTCGTAGCAAAGGAAAAGATATTTCCGGAGTTGCGAATATGTGGGAAGGTGGCGGACATGCTCAGGCAAGTGGTTGCAAAATCAAATCTCTTGATCAATTAGACGCCTTCGTTAAATCTCTTGATGACCTCTTCCTTTCTTAATAGGAAGGGGTTTTCTTTAAAAGAGGGCGTTTCGTATTCTTTCTCTTAAAAAAGAGACGTTTTCTTACGATAGAAAGGATTGTTTTTCATCCTTTCTTTTTCTTTAGAAAAAGAGGGCAACCATCCTATCATATTGAAAACTTCTCTTGCTTCGTTTAAGAAAAATGAACGTTCTATGTTATACTTACTAAGATTTATGGCAAACGTATTTGAAATTAGTAAAACTTATTTAGCACAAATTGAAAATTATCAGGATGAAACTTCCCCTTTAAGTAAGATTCTTGAAAATTCTCAAAACGTCCTCTTCCGTGCTTATTTAGCAAGAAGAAAAAACAACAAAGTCGGTTATTTCGACGAAGAAATCGTTCCTTTTGTTCTTCTTCGTTATTATGTAGGTGATGGCAGATTTATCCTTTTTGATTTAAACGCTTATAAAAACGGCTGGCATGCTAAGGAGCAGGAAAAGCCTGAACCAAACGAGATTTCTTCCCCTGTTTTAGATTTACTTGATGAGACCTCTTCTTTTACTCATCAAGATGTTTTGGCCAACCGTCTTGAAAGCTATCCAACCTTAACCGATTGGTTTAAGAAACTTCTGGATAAAATTCCTGAGGAAGACAGAGAAAAGATTTCTTTAGATGGTGTTAAGGTTAAGAAGTATCAAGAAGTCTTAGAGGAAGAAAAGAAAAAGCTTGTTATAGAAGAAAAAGACGCTTCCCCTGCTATCTCTCCTCAGAAAGTTGAATCGAAACCCCTTCAAAAAGAAAAGAAAGTATTTAAGAAAAAACAAGAAACCAAGAAAGTTCAAGTTAAGACCGTTTCCTTTAATAAGAGCGATGATTTGGAAGAAAAGAAACTTATCGCTCTTCAAAATCGTGCCACCGAGCTTAATAATCGCATCAAGAAAAGAGTCGGCATTCATTTTGGTTGGGATGAATTGTTTGTCTACGCCCAAAATGGCGATGCGATGCTTACGATGATTGATAAAAAGGTGCGTAAAAAAGGCCTTAAAAGTCAAGACAAAGACTGGATTATCGTTGCTACATACACCGTTGAAGATGAGGATTTCTTGCTCATTAAGGAACATTATCCTGATCACACCTTTAGAAGTGATGACATCCTTCATAAGCCAAGCGCAGAATTCGTTTCTTTAGCCATCGTTGTCTCTCCCGTGAAAAAAATGACGCCAAAAGCGGAGGAAGGGGTGAAGAAGGTTTCGCAAAAAGCCGTTTCTTTCGTAAACATCGTCCCGGAAACAGGATACAGCGCTTCCGATGACCCTCTTTTGAACGATGACGAAGAGGAAGAAGAAATCATTAAACGTCCAATAAATGATGGCATTATTCGCAAAGCGAAATACAAAGGGGCGAATATCAACCATTACGAAGAGCCAAAATCCTACTCGGTTCCTAATCAGGAAGATGATGAAGAGATAGAAGAAAGTGGCACGTATTCTAATCCAAACGGAGAATACGGAATCGACAATTATTCTACCGATGAAGACGAAGTCGAAATTCCTAAGCATTGGAAATGTCCTTTCTGCCCTTCCAAAAATCCTTGGCATGCAGAAGAACCTGCAAGAATCGTTAAAAACCCTGATGGAAGCTATACATTCCTTTGCAAGAAACATAAAAACAATTCGTTAAATTGAGGAGATAATATGAAAAAAACGAACTACACAAAAGAACAAAAGAAAACCATTTTAATTTATTGTGGAGAATTAGCCATTTTCTCAGTGGTATTCTTTATTATCGGCCTTCTTATTCTCTTAGAAGTAATTGGCATCAAAGACTGGAAAAGATATGTGTTTACCTATCTGACATTAATTGGCGGAATCTGGCCTATCGCTGATTTCATCTGGATGTTAGCAAGTCCTAAACATCGTTCACATAATTCCATGGTCGATAAATGCCTTCTTCTTCCCGTCCCTTTAGCGTTAATTCCGTTAGATATTTGGGTTTTAACACAAGGCATTAACAATGTTGAAGACGTTGTTTTCCGTTTCGGAATTAGCGTTCCATTGATGTATATTTCCGTTGTTTATCTCTTGGAATGTGTTTACCACTATTTCAAGCCAATTCCGATGCTTCTTGAAGAAGACGAAGAAGAAAAAGAAAAGAAAACAGAGGAGAAATAAATCCCCTCTTTTTTTATAAATCGATATCTAATTCAATCGGACAATGATCCGAGCCAAGAATTTCCGTATGGATTTTGCTGTCTTTCACCTTATCCATAAGACGTTTTGAGACAAGAAAATAGTCAATTCTCCAACCGGCGTTCTTTTCTCTTGCGTGGAAACGATAACTCCACCAAGAATAAGTGACTGTATTTGGATATAACTCGCGGAAAGTATCGACAAAGCCTTTACTTAGAAGATTAGAAAACGCATTTCTTTCTTCATCGGTGAAACCGGCGTTATGGTGGTTTGTTGAAGGATTTTTCAAATCGATCTCATTATGAGCCACATTCAAATCTCCGGTATAAATAACTGGTTTCTTCTGGTCTAATTCCGTTAGATATTCCACAAGATCTTTCTCATATTGCATACGGAAAGAAAGACGTTTTAATTCTTCTCCGGAATTAGGGACGTACGCGCCAACGAAATAAAAATTATCAAACTCGAGCGTAATCACACGCCCTTCTTCATCATATTTATGTTCTTTAAGGCCATAATGAACACTTAAGGGAGTCAATTTGCTATAGCAAGCAACCCCAGAATATCCCTTTTTCACCTGGCTGGTTCTTTGATAAAGATGATAGCCTTCTTTCTCAAACGGAAAAGGATCTTTGCCGTTTTCCGTGAATTTGCTTTCTTCAATAAAGAAAATATCCGCGTTTAAGGAATCGAAGCTTTCTTCAAATCCTTTTTTAAGAATGGCACGGATTCCATTGACGTTAAATGACACTAGTTTCATACGAATATTCTACATTTTCTCTCTCCCTTTCTCCATAGGAGAAGAGAATCTAGTATAATGGGAGTATGGCATTTATCCCTTTGCATGTATATAGCGGTTTCTCTTATCTTCAAAGCGCTTTAGAAGTAAACAAGCTTCCTTTTTTGGCAAAGAAATACGGCTATTCTTCGATTGCCTTAACGGATAAGGGAACAATGTCAGGGTATGCGCCTTTCGCCCATCGTTCTTTAGAAGCAGGCATCACCCCTATCTTTGGGATGGATATTGCCTATGGCGAAGAGACTTTTTCACTTTATGTAAAAAATGAAGAAGGATATCGAAACCTTCTTCCCCTTACTTTGCTTATCTCGGAAGAGAAACTTTCTTTGGAAGATATCCAAAAACATACAGATGGTCTTCTTCTCGTTTATTCTCCAAACCCTCTCGTCTTCGCTAAGCTAAATCCTGAAGAAGAGAAAAAATACGCTTTCGATTTAGCTCATAAAATAAAGAATTTCTCTGAGGTATATCTTGCTCTCCCTTATTGGACGGAAAATAAAGAATATGTCGATAAAATACGGGATTTTTCTAAAAGATATTCTTATAAAACGGTCGCTTTCCCTTTTCTTCGATACGAAAAGAAAGCCGATGCGATTGCCTTAGAGATACTTTCCGCCGTGCAAAAGAATATTAACCTCGTTATCAAAGAAAAAAGCGGAAACGAATGCTTTTTAAGTAACGAAGAAATCTCTTCCTTCTATAGCGAGGAAGAAATCGATAGAACAGAAGAAATCAAAGACGCGTGCAAAGATTTCGTCTTCTTTCAAAAACGAGGTGGCTTACTTCATTTCCCTAATTCTTTAGGACTTTCTAGCGAGGAATATCTTGCTAAATGCGCTAAGGAAGGACTCGCTAAAAGACTCCCTAATTACGATGAAAGCTACGAAAAACGATTGAATTATGAACTTGATGTCATAAACCGTATGGGTTATGCGGACTATTTCTTATTGGTTTCGGATTATGTTAATTACGCTAAGAATAATGGCATCACAGTCGGTCCAGGAAGAGGCTCTGGAGCAGGATCATTAGTATCTTATTCTTTAGGAATTGTCGAATTAGATCCTATCCGTTATAACCTCATCTTTGAAAGATTCTTAAATCCGGAAAGACAGTCTATGCCAGATATCGACGTTGATTTTGCGGATATTTCTCGTGAAAGAGTTGTTACCTATCTTCAAAAGAAATGGGGAAAAGATAGAATCGGCCATGTCTTGACAACTCAAACCATCTTAGCCAAACAAGCTTTACGTGATGTTGGAAGAATCTATGGATACGATGATAAAAAAGAGGTCTCTTTGTTAATTGATGCGATGCTTTACCCTTATCATTCGTTACGTTTTAATTATGTCCACTCCCCCAAATTCAAATCCATCATCGATGGAGATAAATATTTTTTAACTTTAGTTTCTTTAGCCTCTAAAATCGAAGGTCTTCCTCGCCAAGCGGGTTTGCATGCCGCAGGAATCGTGATTAACGATAAGCCTTTATACGAAGTTTTACCGACAACAAATAATAACGAAGTAGGCTTTGTTGCTTGCTTAGAAAAAGATTTTTTGGAAGAACAAGGTTTCTTAAAGATGGACCTTTTGGGATTAAGGAATCTTACAATTATCGATGAATGCCTTGCTTTGATTCGAAAATATGAGGGCGTTACCTTATCGCCTTATGCCTTGCCTTACACCGATCCGAAAGCCATTCAAATCATTCGAGATGGCAAAGAAATGGGCCTCTTCCAGTTAGAAAGTTTAGGGATGAAACGAGCAATTAAAGAAGTTCAGCCTACTTCTTTTGAAGATGTAGCAGCTCTTTTAGCTCTCTTTAGACCAGGCCCAATGGATTCCATTCCCTCCTACGCCCGAAGAAAAGCAGGATTAGAAAGAATCACTTACTTATCGAAAGAACTCGAACCAATCTTAAAAGATACATATGGCATTATTGTTTATCAGGAACAAATCATGCAAATCGTCAGAGAAATGGCTGGTTTTTCTTTCGGACAAGCGGATTTATTCCGTCGTGCGATTTCGAAAAAGAACGTTGATAAATTGGAATCTTTAAAAGATTCCTTTATTCAAGGATGCATTCAAAATGGCAAGGATGAAGCGCTTGCAAGGAAGGTCTACGATTTGATTCTTCGTTTTGCCAATTACGGATTCAATAAATCACACGCTTTCTCCTATGCCGTTTTAACTTGCCAAATGGCTTATTTAAAGGTTCATTATCCTAAAGAATTCTTCTGTTCGATTCTCGATTCTCTTTCTCCAGGAGACAGCAAATTTGCAAACACCCTGAGCGAATTAAAAGAGATGCATATTTCTCTTTCCGTCCCGGATATTAATTTTTCTGAGATGGGTTTTGTAATTGATAAAAGCAACCTTCGTTTCCCTTTATCTTTAATTAAGGGTCTCCAAAGCAAATTTCTCTCTTCCATCATCGATGAAAGAATGATAAATGGAAAATACGAAGATATCTTTGATTTTGCTGCACGCACAAAGAAATATGGTCTCAATCTTCAAACCCTCGTCAAACTGATTGATGCGGGCTGTTTTGACTCCTTATGCTCGTCAAGAGAATCTTTAAGAGCAAGCGCCTATGCCGCGATGGAATATGCAGAAATGCTTTTTGGAACCGATGGGCAGCAATTCTTGATGGAAATCGGCATTTCTAAACCTGTTTTAGAAAATGTCTTAGACGATAAAGGCATCAATTTGCAAAGAGAATACGATGCCTTAGGTATGATGGTAAGTGACTCCCCTCTTTCTCTTTACGAAGACGTTTTGAAAAAAGAAAACGCCATCTCTTTGGCAGATATGGAGGAGAAAAACGGATCCATTATCAGTGCAGGCGTGATTAAATCTATTCGAGCGATTAATACAAAAAGAGGTAAAAAGATGGCGTTTATGCAACTATATGACGCCAATTCTGAAAAGGAATTCGTTCTTTTCTCTGAAGTGTTCGAAAAAAACTATCCAATCTTAAAGAACGATGCGGTAATCCTTTTTCGTGCCCATAAAGACACAAGGAAAAACGGTTCCTTTATCATCGATGATGTTAGATTATTAGGAGGCAATGTATGAAAAAACTATTCGTAATAGACGGGAACAGCCTTTTATTCCGTGCTTATTATGCAACTTCTTATGGCGGAGGAGCGGTTATGTCCACAAAGAGCGGAATACCAACAAACGCGATCTTCGCTTTTGGAAATATGCTCACAAAGCTTCTTTCTTCTTTCAAAGGAGGAGAATCTATTTTCATTGGTTTCGATGCGGATTCACACACCTTCCGCAAAGAAGAATACAAAGATTACAAAGCCAATAGAAAACCATGCCCAGAGGATTTAAAGAAACAATTCCCTATCTCACGAGAATTATGCAAAGCCTTAGGGATCATTTGTTATGAAGAACACGGTATCGAGGCCGATGATATTTGCGGAACAGTCGCAAAAATGGGCTCTAAAGCAGGATATGAGGTTGAAGTTTTTACTTCCGATAAGGATTATCTTCAATTAATCGATTCCCATATTTCGGTCTCTCTTTTGAAAGTGGGTTTGTCCAATATGGACCTCGTCACGAAAGAGAACATGAAAGAAAAATACGGTTTTGATCCTCTCCAAATCATCGATTATAAGGGACTTAGGGGAGATTCCTCCGATAATCTTCCTGGTATTCCGGGAATAGGGGACAAAACGGCCGTTAAACTCATTCAAGATTATGGTTCTTTCGCTAAAATTCTTGAAGTTGCACCATCTCAAAAAGGAAAGGCTTGGCAAAATATCGTCACCTATGCCGAACAAGGCAAGCAATGTTATGAGCTTGCTACGATTTTAACCGATGTAAAGTTTCCTTTCTCTCTCGAAGAATTGGAATATAAAGGCTATTCTTTTTCTGAGGTTTCCGCGTTTGCGAATAAATATGAGTTAAAGCAATTGCTTTTCCGTTTACCTCAAAATTTAAAAGCCCAAGAAAAGTCCGATAGCGAAATCATCTCAAAACAAGTGACTTCTTTAGAGGGCATTTCTTTCGGAAAGAAAATCGGCATAGCCCTGGATATGGATTATTCCTCTTATCACGATGGAGAAGTATATGGCATCGCCTTTGCTAATGAAGAGGGAAGTTATTACGAAACTTTAGACGTTTTCTTAAAAGATCCATTGGCTAAAAAGATGCTCGAAGATCCTGATATGTCCAAAGATATCTACGATGGAAAGGCCTCTATTTACGCTTTATCTTTATTAGGCGTTTCTTTGAAAGGGATTCAAAATGACCTTCTTTTGGCCGCTTATTTGCAAGATTCTTCCTTAAATAGCAACCCTAATCTCGTTTATTCCTCTTTCGGGGTAGATATTTCTTCTGAAGAGGAAGAAATTTCTCTCTTTAGCAAAGGGCAAATGAAAAGCTGCATGAAAATGGCTTATTTCGCATTGTTTTTAGAAGAAAAGGCGGTAAAAAACCTTAAGAGTGTCGACGCTTATTCCCTTTATACGGATGTGGAAATGCCCCTTATGAAGGTGCTTGCTAAAATGGAATTAGAGGGTTTCCCAATTCATAAAGAAGTTCTCGAGGATTTTAAAGGCTCTTTCGAAAAGAAAAAGAAGGAATACCAAGAAAAAATCTATTCTTTGGCAGGGAAAGAATTCAATATCAACTCCTCGAAACAAGTCGCGGATGTTCTATATAAAGACCTTGCCCTTCCAGATACGAAGAAAGGTTCCACTTCCGTTGAAGCGTTAACGGAATTAGAGAATCTTCACCCCATTATTCCGATGATTTTAAATTATCGCAAATACGCTAAGCTCTTAAGTACTTACATCGATGGACTGGTTCCCTATATTAAAGAAGATAAGAAAATCCATTCTTATTTCAACCAAGCTCAAACCTCTACCGGACGTCTTTCTTCCTCTTCGCCAAATCTTCAAAATATCAGCGCAAGAGACGAAGAAGGAAGACAAATCCGCAAGGCTTTCTATTATGATGATCCAGATATCCTTCTCCTTTCTTTAGATTATCACCAAATCGAATTAAGAATCTTATCCGCTTTATCTTCTTGCCAAGCCTATATCGATGTTTTTAACAACAATCATGATGTTCATACAGAAACAGCCAAGAAGATTTTCCATGTTGATGAAGTCACACCTGCTTTAAGAAGACAGGCAAAAGCCATTAACTTTGCCATTATTTATGGCACGACTGTTTTTGGTTTAGCTCAGCAAATCGGTTCATCTTTTGAGGAAGCGAAACAAGTCATTAATAATTTCTACCAATCTTATCCAGAAGTAGGAACTTATCTAAATCAAATCATTCATGACGCCGAAACAAAAGGGTACGTTACGACGATGTTTGGAAGAAGAAGATATCTTAGAGAAATCAACGATCCGAATTTCGTAAAAAGAGAGGCCGCCAGAAGAGCTGCTTTAAACGCGCCAGTTCAAGGTTCAGCAGCCGATTTGATTAAAATCGCGATGGTTCGTATTGATCAATTCCTAGAAGAAAAGAAGCTCAAAAGCAAAATGGTTCTTCAGATTCATGACGAACTGATTTTCGCTGTTCCGAAAGAAGAATTGGATTTTATGAAAGAAAACATTTCTAAAATCATGACTTCTGCCGTTTCTTTACCAGTCAAACTCACCGTCGAAGCGGGTATTGGCCATTCTTGGTATGATGCAAAGGATTAATTTATGCCAGAACTTCCTGAAGTAGAAACTATTGTTCGTTATTTAAATGAATATCTTCCTGGAAAAAAGATAAAGGATATTCGTATCTTCCGGGAAAGGAATGTTCTAAGTGGCGCTCTTTCTTTCCAAAAAGAGCTTGTTGGCGAATCTTTTTTAAAGGTTACTCGCCGTGCAAAATTCCTTATTTTTCATCTTAGTAATGGCAAAGTGGTCATTGCCCATCTTCGTATGGAAGGGAAATATTATTTCGAAGAAAAAGATCTTTCTCAAAAGAAACACGATATCTTAATTTATGATTTCGTGGATGGAAGTTCCTTGCATTATAACGATGTAAGAACTTTCGGAACCTTAGAGTTATCCAATGAAAAGGAATATCTTCAAGTTTCCTCTCTTTCTTCTTTAGGAAAAGAGCCTTTTTCCATATCTTCCGAAGAGTTTTTTTCTCTTCTTCAGAAAAAAGGAAAACATCCGATTAAACAAGCTCTATTAGATCAAAGCTTAATCGTGGGAATCGGGAACATCTACGCTTCAGAAATACTTTTTGCCAGCAAGATGAATCCAAGAACCCCTTGCGAAGATATTTCTTTAGAAAAAAACAATCTTCTACTCAAAGAGACAAAACGTATTCTTTCGGAAGCAATCGCCCTAGGTGGTTCCACTATTCGAAGCTATCACCCAAAAGAAGGCGTCTCGGGAAAGATGCAAAATGAACTTCAGGTATATGGACAAGAAAATAAACCATGCCCTCAATGTGGAACGCCTATTCGTAGAATCTTTATGAATGGCAGAAGCACCTTTTATTGCCCTCTTTGCCAAAAAGAGGAGGGACATGGCATCATTATCGGTGTAACAGGTCCTATTGCAAGCGGTAAAAGCACGGTAACATCGTATCTTTCCGAAAAAGGTTTTATCGATTTGGATTCGGATAGATACGCCCATGAGTCTTATGAAGATAAGGATGTTAAAAAGAGATTAAAAGAAAGCTTCCCAAGAGCATTTTCTAAAGGACATTTAGACCGTAAAAAGCTTCTTCGAATTGTTTCCAAAGATGATGAAAAGATGCGTATTCTAAATTCCATTATTCACCCTTACGTTTATAAGCGCACGGAAGAGGAAATAAGAAGACATCCCGAAAAGAATTTCGTCATTGATATGCCTCTTCTTCTAACATCCCCTTTTCTAGATCGCTGTGACTTCATTATTGGGGTAAACGCTCCATTAGAAATCCGGAAAGAAAGATTAAAAAAACGGGGAGTCGATATCGAAAAAGCTTTAAAATTGAATTCTTCTTTCCCAATAAAAGAATTAAAAAAAGCCGCCACAGTTTATTTAGAAACCACTGGCAGCAAAGAAGAAAGCAGAAAAATACTAGATTCTTATCCCTTTTTAACGGGAAGCAAAATTCTCTAAGCCTCTTTCAAGATGATATTCCCCTTCTTCGGGTTTCAAGTTATTACGGATAATATCCGCTAATTTTCTAGCAAGGATATTTGCGCCATAACGTGTGTTATAGAGTTGTTCAACTTCAGAAAGAGAATAATCGGAAGCAAACAAAGTAATCTTGTGTTTCTTAGAACGTTCCATCAATAAAGGGATTACGATTTGGTCACGAACGTAATCGGACTTGAATTCCGAGCCAAAATCATCAATGGCTAGACAATCTAAAGAGGAGAGTTCTTGCATGGTTTGGTCAAATTTTGTTTTGTCTTTGATTGCTAAACCTTTTAGTTCATCAAAACGTTTGTTGGCATTTAAGAAAGCAACCTTCTTCCCTTTTCTTGCTCGATCGTTTAAGAAAGCCGCTAAAGCAAAGCTTTTTCCCGTTCCTAAAGGGCCATAAACATAGAACCAGTTTTGGTAATCTCCTTTTAAAGATAGGGCAATATGTTTCTTAAATTCTTTTTCTCTAGCCGTACGGAAAGATTTCAAAGAAGAAACAAGCCAATCATCAGAGAAATCTCTAAGATAATAATTCTCGATGAGTCTTCTTTCTTCCTTTGCGGTTTCCGTTTCTTCATAATGGCACGTAAGTTTCCCCGCATCAGAGATTTCAAGAACCATTTGAAGTGTATTTGGGTCCTTTTTAACTTCTTTTTGATTGTCTTGATAGGTTGCTAAAAGTGGCAAATAAGAAGGGATTTCTTCATCCTGGATGCCTAATTCATGAAGAATATCCATCAAGGCCTTATCATTTGTGATGTCTTTTAAAAGAGAATTCACCCTGTCTTGGTCAGGGAGAAAGCCTAAAGCGTTCATTTTTTTAAGTTCTTCCATTTTGTTCTCCTTCATAAGTTATCTAATATAGCGTCATAGTCCTCATCTTCTTCTAAAACAGGGGGCTCTTTTTCAATAGGAGTAGCCTCTTTTGGAAGAGAAGATAATTTCTTAGGACTTGGTTTGTTCTCTGTTTTTGTTTGAGGTTTCCGCATTTTTTTAGTATTGCTTTCAAGATAATTCAACGCATCTAAAGCCGTTTCCACTCCTTCACGGACTAAAGAAGCGCCAAGTTTTTCAACATACGTAGAACTAAGAACGTTGTTATGAATTTTGAGAACATGGAAAATAAGAGCATTCGTAACATTCTCTGGCAGACCCATTTCCGCGACGAGAGTATTAATGATTCTCAAATCGCTTTCAGCAGGCTTGCCACCTTTTTGAAGAAGCTTAAGGAAATCAACGGAATTCATGGAATCCATGGCGCGAATAACGGTAGCCACTCCACTTTCGCCATGTATTTCGCTTGCTTTTCCTGCTTTTCTTCGAAGGTATTCATGAGCGTCATTATCCATGCAAAGTTTTTCTAAAGCGTGGAAATCCACTCTTGAGCCATACTCTTTGTTCATATCGAAAACATTTCTTGAAGAAAGGAGGAAAGAAGCCATCGTTTCTTCGTCAAATGCATATAAGCTTGCGTAACGAGCAATCCTTACATATTCCGTCTTAGCAAGAATGTTCTCTTGGAAAGATGGACGTTCTTCTTTCATTTTGTTTAAGAATTTTCTCTTATCAAAATAAAGACTGATGGCTGGGCATCTCTTTCCTGCCAAAGAATTTTTCGAAGATAAGGATAGATATAGTTTTCCATTCATATCCAATTGGAATTGATCCATGAACTTCTTAGAAACATCCTGATATCCTTCAGGCAAAGGAGATAAAGCGTATTTCTTTTGAAGAGAGAGAACGTATTCTTCATTTGTAAAACAAATTAAAGTCCCACTTAAAAGCTCATTCGAGAGGAATTCTTCTGGAGAACGAGGAGAATAAAGAGCAAAACTAAAGGAATTGGATTCACTCTTTTCGAGGAAATAAGTCTTAATAAGGCCTATGGCTTCTAAGCCTTCTAAAGAAGAAAAGAAATCTCCTTCAGAAACTTGATAATGAAGATAGAAAGAAGAGAAAGGTTTGTTTTCTTCCCCTGCTTCATTTCTTAAAGCAAGATAAACACCGATTGCCTTTAAAGAAAGAATCGGCGCATAAAAATCCAATAAATAAGCATCGTCCTCAAAAGAGTAAGAGCTCTCTTTCAATACGTTGTAACTATCTGTTGGCTTTGCTTCTTTCATAATATTCCTATTTTAGCATTTCTTTTTGTTTGATTATACATTTTCCTTCGATAAAATCTAATCTTTTTAAGGTTTTCCACAATAAGAAATCAATAAAAAGATGCGATACGATGTGGAAAAAAAGAGTTTTCTTCACACTAGAAATAAAGTTTTCCACATCTTTTGAAAGCCTTTTCTTAGAAGAAAAAGACGATTTTTATTATCCATTGTGCAGGGTAAGTTTATAATCTAAGCGTTGAAGGTTGGCAAAATGATTAAAAAAATCGGAATACTAACATCAGGCGGCGACGCTCCAGGAATGAATCCCGCCATCCGTTCTGTCGTGAGAACTGGACTCTCTTATGGCTTGGAGGTTTATGGAATCTACAATGGCTATAAAGGGTTAATTAACGAAGAAATTGTCCCTATGGATCGTTCTTCGGTTTCGGATATCGTCAATCTTGGCGGTACGATTCTTAAAACGGCTAGATTGCCTGAGTTTAAGAATCTCGAAATCCAAAAGAAGGCGGTAGAGATTCTTCGAAAAAGAGGAATTGAAGCCTTGGTCGTCATTGGTGGAGACGGTTCCTATCGTGGAGCGCTAGATCTTACGAAATTAGGAATCAATTGCATTGGTCTCCCAGGAACCATTGATAACGACATTGCTTCAACGGATTTCACCATTGGTTTCGATACGGCACTAAATACCATTATTGATGCCGTTGACAAAATCCGTGATACGACTGAATCTCATTCTCGTTGTTCCATTATTGAAGTAATGGGAAACCACTGTGGCGATCTTGCTTTGTATTCAGGCATAGCTGAAGGTGCAGAAATCATCATTACTCCTGACTTTAGGATGAGTAACGAAGAGGTCTTCTCCGCATTACGAAAGATGAGGGAGAAAGATTCCAACAAACGTGCCATCATGATCGTTTCGGAAAAGATTTATCCTGACGTTCATGAATTCGCCAAAGAGATTGAAGCAAATACTGGCTTCAATACGAGAGCCACTGTTCTTGGTTACATCCAAAGAGGTGGCGCGCCTTCTGCAAATGACCGTGTTTTAGCGGGAAGAATGGGCTCTTATGCCGTTGACCTTCTCGTTAATGGAAAAGGTGGCAGATGCGTAGGAATTCGTGGCATCAATTTGGTCGATTACGATATTAATGAAGCTTTGAAAATGGAACGCAATCCTCATAAAAATATGATTGAGCTCATCAAGAAAACGAATAAATAACAAGGAGATAGAAATATGTTTAATATGAAAAAAACAAAAATCGTTTGTACGATTGGACCAGCCTCCGATAACGAAGAGATGATGTATAAGCTCTTCCAAGCCGGAATGAACGTTGTGAGAACAAATTTCTCCCATGGCACCCACGAAGAACAATTAAGGAAATTAGAAATCGCCCGTTCCTTTGAAAAGAAATATGGCATCTATATTCCTGTCGCACTTGATACAAAAGGACCAGAAATCCGTACCGGTATGATGGAAGGAGGAAAAGTCATTGTCAAAAAAGGACAAATCCTTCGTATTACCGCCGAAAAAATTCTTGGCACTGCCGAAAAATTCACCTGTTCCTATGCAGGCTTATATGATGATGTTGCAGTCGGTCACACCATTCTTGTCGATGATGGAAACCTTCTTTTGAAAGTTATCGAAAAAGACGAAAAGAATCGCGAACTTGTCGTTGAAGCTCAAAATAACCACTGGATTGCCGATCAAAAAGGCATGAATATTCCAGATGATGATTTGTCTATCCCATTTATTTCTGAACAAGATGAAAAGGATTTAAAGTTTGGTGCCGAAAACGATGTCGATGCAATCTTTGCCTCTTTCGTTCGCCGTCCTGAAGATATTCGTGATATGCGTAAAGTTCTTGCTAAATATGGCAATCCAAACATCCCTATCTTTGCAAAAATCGAAAACCCAGAAGGTGTTAGAAAGATTGAAGAAATCGTCAAAGAAGCCGATGGCGTTATGGTTGCTAGAGGCGATTTAGGCGATGAAATTCCACCAGAGCAAGTACCACTTGTTCAACGTCGAATCATCAAACTTTGCCGTCAAGCTGGTAAACCAGTTATCACTGCGACCCAAATGCTTGATTCTATGACCACTCATCCACGTCCGACACGTGCTGAAGTTTCTGACGTCGCCACCGCTATCGATGAATCTAGCGATTGCGTCATGCTTTCAGGAGAATCCGCTTCTGGACAATATCCAGTTGAAGCCGTTTCTATGCAAACTGCTATCGCCCGTGCTATGGAAAGTGAACTTCCATACGAAAATATGGCTAAGGAAGCATACGATTGCTCCGATCACACGGTTAATGACGCTATTGCAAACTCCATTGCCAATACCGCTTTGCTTATCAACGCCCAATTAATTTTCAATTTCACCCAAACAGGAAAGAGCACCAAGCGTATTTCTAAAGCTCGTCCATGCTGCCCAATTATTTCAATCACCAACAACCGTAAAGTTGCCTTGGAAAGTGGCTGGCTTTGGGGTGTTTATGCTCATTTAATTTCTACAACTATGCCTGATTTCATCGAAGAAATGGAAGCAATCGCTTTAAAGATCGCCCGTGACCTCGGTGTAAAGGAAGGAAGCCGCATTATCATTGCTGGTGGCACTCCTACAGGCGCTGGAAAAACAAACTTCATGCGTATTGTGACCACCCCTGTTATTTCTAACATCGACTAATCATTAACAAGCAAAAGCTCGCTACGGCGGGCTTTTTTCTTTGCTTTTTTATATTTGCTATTTTTTTCAAAAGAAAGCCTTGCATTTCCTAACAATCGTCTTAGAATTTAGGGGCGTTGACGGAGACATGCTTAAATGCCTATAGGCATATGAAGTACCACTCCTGAGCTCCTGGCGATGAGTCAGGCGAAGCCAAGCTACGTTACAGCAGGAGAGTGCATTTGCCTAGCAAATGAAACAAGGTGGTACCACGCGGAAGCGTCCTTCAATTAGGGCGTTTTTATTTTTCGCCCGGAAAGAGAAAAGGATAAATATGAAAATCATTTATCAGGACAAAGAGATTGAATGCCAAGATAAGATGAATGGCTTTGATCTCGCCAAACTTGTTGACAGTGAAAACAAGAAAGAAGACATCGCCGTTATTATTAACGAGAAAATCTCCGACATGAGAAGCGAATTAAAGGAAGGAGACAAGGTTTCCTTTGTTAAAATCGGAACCCCTGAAGCCTTTGAGATTTTAAATCACTCCACTTCTCACTTAATGGCCCAAGCTTTGAAACATCTCTATCCAGATTGCAAATTTGGTTTTGGACCAGCCATTGAAGAAGGTTACTACTATGATGTGGATTTCGGAGATAAGACCATCACCGAAGCGGATTTCCCAGCCATCGAAGCCGAAATGAAGAAATGCGCTAAAGAAAATAACGCCTTCGTTCGTCAAGATTTAGATGCCAATGAAGCTCGTAAAATCTTCCATGATAATCCATATAAGATGGAATTGATCGCGGAACATGAAAACGAAAAATTATCTTGCTATACCCAAGGTGATTTCACCGATTTCTGCCGTGGACCACATCTTCCAAGCACTTCCTTAATCAAGCATTTTAAGCTTCTTTCTGTCGCAGGCGCTTATTGGAGAGGCGATTCCAAGAATAAACAATTAACCAGAATCTATGGCACTTCTTGGTGGAGCGAAGAAGAATTAAAAGAGCATCTTGACATCTTGGAAAGAAGAAAGGCAAATGACCACCGTAAATTAGGACGTGACCTTGGCCTATTCTTCATTTCTGATTATGGTCCAGGTTTCCCATTCTTCTTACCTAATGGCATGATCGTTAAGAATGCTTTGCTTGAATATTGGCGTGAAGTCCATCGTCGTTATGGATATCTTGAAATCGAAACCCCAACAATCCTTTCCCGTGAATTATGGGAAATTTCCGGACACTGGGATCATTATAAAGAGAACATGTATACGACAAAGATTGATGGTAAAGACTTCGCCATTAAGCCTATGAATTGCCCTGGCGCTATTCTTTCTTATCAATCCAGCATTCGTTCTTATCGTGATTTGCCTTTGCGCTTTGCTGAATTAGGACATGTCCATCGTCACGAAGCCTCTGGCGCTTTAAACGGTCTCTTCCGTGTACGTGCCTTTACACAAGATGATACGCACATCTTTGTTAGACCTGATCAAATCGAAGACGAAGTAAAGAACATCATGAAACTCTTCGACGAGGTCTATGATGTCTTCGGCTTAAGCTACAAGATTGTTCTTTCTACGAGACCTGAATCCTATATCGGTACCCCTGAATTCTGGGATAAGGCCGAAAAAGCCCTTGCTCAAGCTTGCACCGATTCTGGGCATGAATATTCCGTTAATCCTGGAGATGGCGCTTTCTATGGACCAAAGCTTGACTTCAAGCTTCGTGATTCCATGGGCCGTACTTGGCAATGTGGCACCATCCAACTTGATTTGAACCTTCCTCATCGTTTTGGCTGCACCTATGTAGACAAAGATGGTGAAAAGAAAGAGCCAGTCATGTTACACCGTGTTGTCTTTGGATCCATCGAAAGATTCTTAGGCATCATCATTGAAAACTATGGCGGAGCCTTCCCAACCTGGTTAGCACCTGTTCAAGTGAACGTTCTTCCTGTTTCGAATCTTCATCATGGTCAATATGCTCATGAAGTTGAAAAGGAATTATTTGATATGGGTATCCGTGTCAAAGTGGACGATTCTGAAGACAAGTTAGGCTATCGTTTACGTAACTCTCAAGTGAATAAGATTCCATTCACCTTGGTTGTTGGTGATAACGAAATGAAAGATCATAGCGTCACTTACCGTGTCTTTGGTAATGAAAAGCAAATCACTGTTAGCTTAGAAGAATTCAAGAAGATTATTAAAAAATCTATTGATACCAAGGCTAGATATTAATTTTAGGTAAAGAAAAAAGTTCCGAGAAATCGGAACTTTTTTATTTTTAATGATTACCTATCGCGATATTTCTTCTCAAGTTCAAGGAAGAATTTCTTGAATTCAATGGAAGAGGAGCAAGGATTCAAAGAACCATCTTTTCCAACCACACGATGATCCGGAATAAAGATAGGGATTGGATTATGCGCTAAAGCGTTTGCAACAGCCTTCGAAGAATTCGGCTCGCCAATCGCTTCCGCCACTTCTTCAAACGTTCTTGTTTCCCCATAAGGAATAGTACGAATATAGTCAAATAGTTTCATTTCAAATGGAGAACCGTTATAAACGAGTTTGATATCAAATTTCTTTCTTTGGCCAAAGAAATATTGGTTCAATTCACAAATGGCATCATAAAGGAGGACATTCTCTTCATTCAAAGAATCAATAGGATCAACAGCACCAAAAAGAAGGCCTGTTAGTCCCACTCCATCCGAAATCATCGTGATGTCGTCGATTAAAGTGTCATAAATAGCGTATTGTGAAGCCAATTTTTTTACCCCTGTTGCGAGTATTATCTATAATTTTCAAAAAAAATGCAAATTTCATTGGTGTTTTCTAAGCAAAATGCAAAGATTTGTTCCTTTGTTTCAGAAAATATTTTCTTGTTATTTTATTTAATATTTATCGTATCTTTTTGTTACCTTTTATTGAATGAAAAAGGCACAGGTTTCTTTTTTTGAAAAAATGTCCTTGCAAGTAAAAGAAAAAAGGGGATAATAATTGTCGTTAATAAAGTAGAAAGCAGTTCCCACGAACTCGCCGGACTTCCTAAGGAAATCGGCCCTACCGCTACAACAAAGGTAAGCGTGCGTGGAAATTGTCCACGCTATTTTATTATTTGAAGGAGGAAGATCTTATACCTTACAACAACAATAACAATCGTCGTCCAGAAAAAAGACGCGATCCAATCAATGAGAACGTGCGTTATCCGCAAGTTCGCGTAATCGGTCCTGAAGGAGAACAACTTGGCATTATGTCTTCTCGTGAAGCCAATAGCTTAGCGATGAGTTACCAACTTGATCTCTATTGTGTGGCACCAACGGCTGTTCCGCCTGTCTGCCGCATCTGCAACTATGGAAAGGTTCGCTTCGAAAAGCAAAAACAAGACAAGCTTAAGAAGAAGAATCAAAAAGTCCAAGAGCTTAAACAAATTCAGCTCACCCCTCAGATTGGTCAACACGATTTGGAAACCAAAGCCCGTAAAGGACGTGAGTTCTTTGAAAAAGGCGACCGTGTTGAGGTTTGCGTTGTCTTCCGTGGAAGGCAAATGACACATACCGAAATTGGTGAAGATGTCATGAAGAAATTCAATGAAGTCTGCGCTGATGTCGCATCTGTCGAAAAAGCCCCCTATTGGGAAGGAAAATGGTATAAGGAAATCCTCATGCCGATTAAGAAAAAGTAAAGGAGAAACATTCATGCCAAAAATGAAGACAAGCCGTACCATGGCAAAGCGTGTCAAATTCACTGGTACCGGAAAAGTTAAAGTTCACCACGCTGGAATGGGCCATTTAGCCCCACGTAAAACAAGAAAGCAAAGAAAGCATCTCGCAACCGCTTACTACCTCCACAAGAAGGATGAAAAGACGGTCCAGGAATGGGTTTCTAAATAAGGAAGGAGAATAATCAACTATGGCAAGAGTTAAAGGTAGTGTCGCAACTCGCGCACGTCGTAAGAAAATTTTAAAGAAGGCAGAAGGATATTTTGGTTCCAAACACCTTCTCTTCAAGACCGCCAAAGAACAAGTTCTCCACGGATATAACTATGCTTATGCATCCCGTCGTGATCGTAAGAGCGACTTCCGTAAGCTTTGGATTAAGCGTATTAACGCTGGCTGCCGTCTTAATGGCATCTCCTATTCTAAGTTCATCAATGGCTTAACAAAAGCTGGTGTTCTTTCTAAGGAAAACGGCGGACTCAACAGAAAGATGTTAAGCGAAATGGCCATCAATGATGCAACCGGATTCGCCAATCTCTGCGATATCGCCAAAAAAGCTTTAGAGAAATAAATTTTCTTAAAAGGTTAAGCGTCCCAAGTCGGGGCGCTTTTTCTTTTGGTTAAAAGAAAAGGCTGATTTACTCAGCCTCACTCTTATTTTCTTCGTCATCATCTTGCATATCATCATGCTGATAGAAGGCAGAAACCCCATCTTTAACAATGATGACAGAAACGTTTTTGATCGCCTCATCAACCAAGCTTTCCCACTCGAAGTGCTTTTCATAATATTCGCATTCCGAAATCTTTGGTTTGGTTTTCGGACGTTTTGGTTTGAAGATGGTGCAACAATCTTCAAATGGTCGAACGGAAATTTCGTAGGTTCCAATCTTTTCCGCCATGGCAATAGAGGCAATTTTGTCCACGACTGCTAAAGGGCGAAGAATTGGATAATTTGTCACATCATTGATAGCAATCATGCTATCGAGAGTTTGGGAAGCAACCTGGCCTACGGACTCTCCTGTTGCAAGACCTAAGCAATGATGGGATTTTGCTAGTTTATCGGCAATACGGAACATCATTCTTCGCATAATGGTGATGCAATAAGGTTCCTCGACATTCTGATAAATCGCCAGTTGAAGTTTGGTGAAAGGAACGATGTTCAAACGAATATCCGCTTGATAAATATTGAGTTTGGCAAGGATGTCTTTTAATTTGTCTAAGACGGCATCGGAAGTATAAGGCGGAGCGGCAAAGTGGATGCATTCAATACGAATTCCTCTTCTTAGAAGAAGATAAGCTGCAACCGGGGAATCAATGCCACCTGATAGTAACATCATAACCTTCCCATTCATTCCAAGAGGATAACCTCCGGCCCCTCTATAAGAATGAGCGTAAAGATAAGCCGCTTCGGCACGAATTTCAACGTGAAGAGAAATATCAGGCTTATGCACATCAACGCTTAAATCGGTGTTTTTAAGAATGTATCCGCCTAAATCACAGGCGATATCAAAAGAGTGTTTTGGATAGGTTTTATCAATACGTTTGGCAATGACTTTAAAGGTTTTTCCTTCTTCGTTTTGAATGAGCCCCAAAGCATTTTTAGCTAACGTCTCAAAGTCTTTCTCACTTTTATAAACGAGAGAAATTCTTTGAATGCCAGCCACTTCTTCTAAAAGAGAAATGATGGGTTTAGGATCTTCTCCGTTTAAAGTGATATAGGTATGGTCGTGGTCAGAATGATATTCTAACGAAGAATATCCTTTTAAAGCGTGACGAATATTTTTGCCTAATTCTTTAATGAAGGCACGTTTATTATTTCCTTTGGTGCTTAATTCACCATAATGAATCATGATATGGTCGTAGTTCATCGATTAATTGTCCTTTCTAGGATGTTTTGGAGGGTGTTTAAGAAGGTTTTCGCTTCCTCTAAGGTATTTTCTCGAGAGAAAGAAAGACGGATAGAATTCATGGCTCTTTCTTTAGAAAAGCCCATTGCTTCAAGAACATAGGAGATCGGTTCTCCTTTGCTATTACAAGCCGAGACGCTTGAGACGTATATTCCTTCGTGGGAAAGGGCTTCTGTAACAACGGATGCTTTCTTTCTTTTTAAGGAGAAATTAAGGATAAATGGGCTGCCTTCCAATGGAGAATTCATAAGAATTTCATCGTTTTTTTCAAGTTCTTCACGAAGGAAGGAGGAAATCTCTTTGGCGTGAGCAATATTGTCTTGGAGATTTTTTGTAGCCTCTTCTAGAGCCACGGCAAGTGTTTCATCTCCTGGAAGATTATCCGTTCCAGCTCGGAAGAAATATTCTTGATCGCCACCGTCTATTTGACGCAAAAGAGTAATATTTTTCTTCAAAATAAGGGCTCCCGTTCCTTTTAAACCATGAATTTTATGTCCAGAAAAGGAGAATAGATCGATGGAGGAGTAAGGTAAGTCTCTTTTTCCGATGGCTTGGGTAACGTCAACGTGGAAGAAAGCCTTTGGGAAGGAATGAACAATCTTTGAAAGAGCGAGAATATCGTTATTGGACCCCGTTTCGTTGTTTGTTGCCATAATCGAAACGAGAATCGTTTCTTTATTCATGTTTTCTTTCAAAGTTTCAGGATCCACTGTCCCATCTTCTTTCGTAGGAAGGTAAATGACTTCGAAGCCTTCTTTTTCTAAAGAGCGGAAGGTCTCTAAAACGCTAGGATGTTCTACTTGGGTGGTAATGATTCTCTTGCCTCTACGGAGGTATTCCTTAGCAATTCCCTTAATTGCAAGATTGTTGCTTTCGGAAGCACCACTGGTGAATAAAACACGGTAATCATTAGAAAGAGAAAGACTTTTTAAGATAGAAAGACGAGCGTTTTCTAATTTACGGTATGCTTCTCTTCCATAAGCGTGACGCGAAGAAGGGTTCGCAAAGCATTGTTCGTTTTCTTTTTCAAAACATTCTAAAACAGCAAGGGATGGCCTTGTGGTTGCGGCATTATCAAAATATATCATTCTTTTTCCTTTATTCTAATCCATGCATATCTTTCAATGCATTGTGGGCTTCTTTATAAGAAGTATTGGCGAACATTGCTTCCGCTTGTGAAACAAGTTGGTCCATAGCGGTATCATCATTTCGATAACGATTGGCGTTAAGGATGGATTTTTCAGCGTTTTGGAGATCCGTTTTTGTAGCTTCCACCTCCGCTAACAAGGAGTCACCTTTTGTCTTTAAGTCTGCCATTTCGCTTTGGACTTTTTTGACATTGATTGGCATTTTCATCAAATCAGCATACAAAGTATCGATAATTCCGTAGATTTCTTGGAAACGAGAAGAATAACGCTTATTCAAAGCATCGACATTTAAAAGACGGAGCTCGCTTTCTTTTTCACGGGTTTTGTTGAAATATTCACGAATAAGCTTAGACGCTTCTTGAGAATCCGCTTTTAAAGATTGCAAATAGTTTTCGAACGAATCCAATTCCCCTTTGGCTTTTTGAACCATTTCATTAAGAGAATTCATCTTTTCAACAAGAACAGTGAAAAGCTGAGCAGAATTCGAGTGAACGTAATTATCCAAAAGGGTTTTTGAGGAGGAGACGCTGTTAATGCTTTGACTAATTTCTTTGAATTTCTCTAAGTCTTCCGCTCCTAAAAGGTAATAAGTCTTGATGGTATCTAAACTATTGGAGAGATTGACAAAATTTTGATGCACTTGGTTTTCTTCACGATAAATGCCTTCATATTGGCTTTCAAACACCTTTCGAGCTTCTTCTTCTTTGTCGAATTGCTCGTTATAAGCATCAATACGGTTACGAATTGTTTCGATGTTTTTGCTAATGCCGTTATTGTTTAACACTTTGACGTTTTCAATCATCTTTTGAAGAGTTTCGTCCATATCATCAATCTCACGTGAAGGAAGAATGTGATTTAACGGATAGCCATTGGCCACCATTTGTTGATAACGGTTTTTTAAGGAAGAGATTTTATCTGGCAAAATGGTTGTTAATTCAAGGCAGGTTTTTTGAAGGCTTCCTAAAAGGAGGTCGATTTTATTCAAAAGATCATCCACACGATTCATATAAATGTCTTTTGCTTCTTGATAACAAGCTTTTTCTTTTTGCTCATCGGCTCTTAAAATGTCGCTATCAATCATTTTGAAAAGGGAATTCATCGAGTCTGCAACAAGCGAAAGATCATCTTGCTCATTAAAGAATTTTTGCTTGATGGTGCGGTATTTCTCTTTTTCTTGCAAAGCAAGAGAAACCACTTCATCTTCAATTTTAAAAACGCCTTCCAAATCACTTTTTAATTGTTCGACGTTATTAGCGTATTCCTGAATGTCCTTTTTGGCTTTTGGGATAAAGCTTTTTAATTCTCCCCAATGCCTAGCCTCCAAAGCGTCGTTTAGGGAATTAACGATTCCCTGAGCATTGGCATCGTTTCCATCGCGGACGTCTTTGAATTTCATTTGCCACTTGGTAAATTGATCAACATAAAGCAAATTTAATTCGGAAATGGCCTTTAAACGAGAGATATAACGTTGAATATCACCGAAAAGAATGGCGTGTTCTCTTTCAAAAGTTCCGATAATATCACGCGTTTGTTTCTTTAAAACCCCACGGGAAATAATGGTGAAATATAAAAGCAAGGCGATGCCGATAACGGCAATAGCAGAGAGAATAATTACGGCAATTAAAACAGGCTGTGGCATGAGGAATCCTCCAATCTTTAATACTATAACACGCCTACCCCTGCGCGCGGATAAAAAGAAAGAGAAAAAGAAAGATAATTCCCTCACGTTTTTCCTTGACGATGTGTTCTTTGAAACCTAGAATATTTCGTGCGTGAAGGCTAGCAGGCTTCTACGTTTCCGTCTGACGTTATCTCAAAAACAAGTAAGACCAGCTAACGGTACCGAACAGAGATAACACCCGGGAAATGGGAAAAGCCCTCTATACTTTGTTAACGCAAAGAAAGGAGACATCAATATGTCTAAATTTACTGGATCAAAATGGAAGAAATCCCGTCGTCTTGGTTTTAGCGTTCTCGAAACCGGCGATGAACTCAAAAAGAGAGCATATGGCCCTGGACAACATGGCCAAGATCGTAAGAGAAAACCATCCGAATATGGTGCTCAGTTGGTCGAAAAACAAAAATTAAAGGAACTCTATGGCATGAACGAAAGACAATTCCGTCGTCTCTTCGTCATCGCTAAGGCTGATAAGACAACCGTTACCGGCCTTGCCTTCTTCCGCATCTTAGAGAGCCGTCTTGACAACCTTGTCTATCGTATGGGTTTCGCCCGTACAAGAGCCGCCGCTCGTCAATTAGTTAACCATGGCCACGTCACCGTCAATGGCAAGAAAGTCGATATCGCTTCTTACCTTTGCAACGTTGGTGATGTGATTGGCTTCAAAGAGGAATCCCCTCTTGCAGTTGTCAAAGCTTCCGTGGAGGGAAAACCAGCCACCCCTGCTTATGTCACTGTTGATGCTGAGAAATTCCAAGGAACCCTTGCTCGTCTCCCAGAAAGAAACGAACTTCCAAAAGAAATCAACGAAGCTCAAATCATCGAATACTACAACAGAAAGTTATAATCTTCGAATGGACAATAGCGTCCCCTTGTGGGGCGCTTTTTTGTTAGGAATTCTATTTCATTGTCCGAACAAAAGCGAAATGAATTTCGCATGAAACTCGGAATTGCAATCCGAGTTTTTT